>Ga0299912_10000872_pt1 | contig 24579 bp, 25 predicted proteins | sample RVTome_2_FD_207667 | JGI IMG/M metagenome (GOLD analysis project Ga0299912, IMG submission 207667) | Soil microbial communities from uranium-contaminated site in the Upper Colorado River Basin, Wyoming, United States - RVT95D214 (version 2) ... | reverse complement strand
CGTGTGGGTCAGGAAGACTGTAAGGACGGATTTATCCTTGACGGTTTTCCGCGCACGGTTCCCCAGGCAGAGGCTTTGAGCCTAATGCTGAAGGAAAAGGCCCTCCAGCTCGATCACGTGATCGAATTGGAAGTGGACGACGAAGCGATGGTGGAACGCATTTGCGGCCGCTATACCTGCGCCAAGTGCGGCGCCGGTTATCACGATTCGTTCCAGCGGCCTGAAAAAGAAGGCGTTTGCGATAAGTGTGGGGGAACCGAGTTCATCCGCCGCGCCGACGATAACGAAGAAACCGTCCGTGCGCGCCTTAGGGTTTACCACGAACAAACGGCTCCAATCGCTAAGTTTTACCGCGATTTGGGCATTCTAAAGAGTGTTGATGGGATGGCGGATATCGACGTCGTCTCCCGTCAATTGGCAAGCATCATCGGTTGAAAGACTGCAGGTTGACAGAACGGCGCAAATACCTATAATCGCGCCTCTTCTACCCCTCTGGGCAACGTAAAGTCTTTGAATACCAAAGGCTAAGGAGTTATAGCTTTGGCTCGAATCGCAGGCGTTAACATTCCGACCTCTAAACGGGTTGTGATTGCGCTTACCTACATCCACGGCATTGGCAAGACCATGGCCCGAGACATCTGCGCGAAAGTGGGGATTCCGGCCGATCGTCGTGTCAATCAACTCACGGACAATGAAGTCATTCAAATCCGTGAAACCATCGACAGCGACTATCAGGTCGAAGGTGACCTGCGTCGTGAAGTTGCAATGAACATCAAGCGTTTGATGGATCTTGGCTGCTATCGCGGCTTGCGTCATCGTCGCGGCCTTCCGGTCCGTGGTCAGCGCACTTCCACGAATGCTCGTACCCGCAAAGGCCCCGCAAAGGCCATTGCTGGCAAAAAGAAATAAGAGGCTGAGTTTATGGCTAAGGCTACCACGACGCGTCCCCGTCGCCGCGAACGCAAGAACATCGCCTCCGGCGTTGCTCATGTGAACGCGACGTTCAACAATACGATGATCACCATCTCCGATGCCCAGGGCAATACGATTTCCTGGTCTTCCGCCGGTGCGCAGGGTTTCAAGGGTTCGCGTAAGTCGACTCCTTACGCCGCGCAGATGGCTGCGGAAGATGCCGGCAAAAAGGCGATGGATCACGGTATGCAGGTTCTTGAAGTTGAAGTTAAGGGTCCCGGCTCTGGCCGTGAATCTGCGCTTCGCGCACTGCAGACCGCCGGATTTACGATTACGTCCATCCGCGACGTGACGCCTATTCCGCACAACGGATGCCGTCCGCGTAAACGCCGTCGCGTTTAATCCGGGCGGTTCGTTTGATCGGACCGGATTGCCCGGCCCTTTGGGCTGGATATTAGTTTGGGGCTTGGCCGTTCGGTACAAGGCCGCCCCGGAATGGATAATGTGCCAGGTGTGAGGTCACAGCCGTGATTCAAAAAAATTGGCAGGAATTGATTAAACCCACAAAGTTGGAAGTGGTTTCGGGGCATGAGCCAGGTCGCTCGGCCGTGATCGTGGCAGAACCGTTGGAGCGCGGTTTCGGTCTCACCTTGGGCAATGCGCTGCGTCGCATTTTGCTGTCGTCGCTGCGTGGTGGCGCGGTGACCGCGATCCATGTCGATGGCGTGCTGCATGAATTTTCTTCGATCCCCGGCGTGCGTGAAGACGTCACCGACATCATCTTGAACATCAAATCGATGGGTCTCAAGGTGATGAGCGAAGGCAAGAAGAAAATGACCCTGTCGGTCAACAAGCCGGGCGCGATTACCGCCGGCATGATTGAAACCGGCGCCGACATCGAAGTGATGGATCGGGACCTGGTCCTGTTCCACCTGGATGAAGGCAAGAAGGTGCACATCGAATTCACCGTCGAAACCGGCAAGGGTTACGTTCCGGCGTCTGCAAACCGCCCGGAAGATCCGCCCATCGGCTTGGTTCCCATCGACGCCGTGTTTTCGCCGGTGCGCAAGGTCAGCTATAAGGTGGAAAACACCCGCGTGGGTCAGGAAACCGACTTGGACAAGCTGGCGCTTGAAGTCCACACCAACGGTTCCGTAACGCCGGAAGACGCCGTGGCTTTGGCCGCGCGCATTCTTCAAGATCAGTTGCGTACCTTCGTGAACTTCGAAGAGCCCGTCGTCGCCACCGCAGAAGAAGAAACCCGTGACGAGTTGCCGTTCAACAAGAACCTGTTGCGCAAAGTCGACGAGTTGGAACTGTCGGTTCGTTCGGCAAATTGTTTGAAGAACGACAACATCATCTATATCGGCGACTTGGTGCAGAAATCCGAAGCCGACATGCTGCGCACCCCGAACTTTGGCCGCAAATCTTTGAACGAAATCAAAGAAGTGTTGTCGCAGATGGGCCTGCACTTAGGCATGGAAATTCCCAACTGGCCGCCCGAAAATATCGAGGACTTGGCCAAGCGTCTGGAAGAACACTACTAGGTTCTTTCCCGCTTAAAGGGGCGTGTCGCCCCACCCCGTCGTACCCGTCCCTTTTTGTGGGGCGAGGCGGCGGGCAGTACAATCCGATCCCTTTTGAGAAGGGACGGGCGTAGATGAAAAGGAGATGCCGTTATGCGTCATGGCAGCGGATTACGTAAACTGAACCGGACCAGCAGCCATCGTAAGGCTATGTTTTCGAACATGGCGGCGTCTCTGCTGACCCACGAACAAATCAAAACCACGCTTCCCAAGGCCAAGGAAATGCGCTCCATCGCCGACAAGATGATCTCGCTCGGCAAGCGCGGCGACCTGCATGCCCGTCGTCAGGCGTTTGCCTATCTGCGCGATGAAGCTGCCGTGGCTAAGCTGTTTTCGGTTTTGGCCGATCGCTACAAGGAACGTCCCGGCGGTTACACCCGCGTGTTGAAGGCGGGCTTCCGGTATGGCGATGCCGCGCCGATGGCGTTCATCGAATTGGTGGACCGCGATCCGGCCGCCAAAGGCGCCGAAGACAAGGCCCGCGTGGCTGCCGAACGGGCTGAAGTCAGCGAAGAATAAGTTTTGTCCGCTGTGCTTTTGCAAATTTAAGGGGCAGCCTTCGGGCTGCCTCTTTTGTTTTAGAGTGTTACACTTAAGTCCAATCCGTATAGGTGATGACCATGATTTTCCTTCGGGGTTTTTTTGCGCTTTGTTTCTCGGTCGTGTTGGCGTTCGCCGCGCCTGCGCTGGCTGAAGATAAGGCCGTACCCGAAACGCAAGGCCAAGTTCAATTGAGCTTTGCGCCGTTGGTGAAAAAAACCGCACCTGCGGTGGTCAACGTCTACACCGCCAAGACCGTCAGCACGCGCCAAGTGTCTCCGCTGTTCAATGATCCGTTCTTTCGCCGCTTTTTTGGCGATCGGGCGTTAACCGCGCCGGGGCCTAAGCGTAAGGTGCAAAACGCGCTGGGTTCGGGTGTGATCATCGCTGCCGACGGCGTCATCGTCACCAACAATCACGTCATCGAAGGTGCGGACGAAATCAAGGTGGTGCTTAGCGATCGGCGCGAGTTCGAAGCCCGGGTGGTGGGGCGTGACGAACGCACTGATCTGGCGGTTTTAAAACTCGATATGCAGGGCGAGCGCCTGCCGTTTTTGGAACTGTCGGATTCCGATATCGTGGAAGTTGGGGATTTGGTGCTGGCCATTGGAAACCCGTTCGGCGTCGGCCAGACGGTCACCAGCGGCATCGTTTCGGCGCTGGCGCGCAACAATGTGGGCGTGTCGGATTTGAATTCCTTCATTCAAACCGATGCCGCCATCAATCCCGGCAATTCGGGCGGTGCGCTGGTCAATGTTTCTGGTCATCTGGTGGGGATCAACACCGCGATCTTCACCAAATCCGGCGGCTCGCACGGCATCGGCTTTGCCATTCCATCCAATATGGTCGATCACGTGGTGAAAAGCCTGTTGGCGTCCGGCGACGTGGTGCGTCCGTGGTGGGGCGCTGCCGGCCAGGACGTTACCTCCGACATCGCCGGTGCATTGGGCATGGATCGTCCGCTGGGGGTGATGGTGACTTCTATTTATCCGCAAGGTCCGGCCGAGCGTGCGGGTCTGAAGGTCGGCGACGTTATCGTCGGCATCAACAATCACGAAACCGCCAATGCTCAGGATTTGCGCTTTCGCATCGCCACCCAACCCATCGGCGGCACGGCAGAGGTCAAGGTCATGCGCCGGGGCGGCGTTGTCGTCTTGGCGATGGCGATGGAAGCGCCGCCGGAAATACCGCCGCGCGATCAAACATTACTGCGGGGCGCTCATCCGTTCAGCGGTTCGGTGGTGGCTAATTTGTCACCTGCGCTGGCCGATGAAGTGGGGCTGCCGCATGAGGTAATCGGCGTCATCATCTTGGAATTGGATCCGAGCGGCAGCGCCATCAGGTTAGGCTTCGAACCGGGCGACATCATTCGTAAGCTGAACGGCGAGGCGGTGCAAAGCGTCGATCACCTGCAAAGCCTGATCAAGGCCCCGGCGTCAGGCTGGCTGATTAGCGTCGAGCGCGGCGGGCAGGACATGAATTTGGTGATTAGGTAAGCGCCATGGCGACCTTGTTCGAAGATCAAGCCCCTAGACCATTGGCCGATCGTTTGCGACCGCAAAAGCTTGATGAGGTTGTGGGGCAGGGGCACCTATTGGCCGAGAACGGGCCGCTGGGGCGTATGGCTAAAGCTGGGCGTCTGTCTTCGATGGTGCTGTGGGGGCCGCCCGGCACCGGCAAGACCACCATCGCCCGGCTGTTGGCGCAGCATACCAACCTTTATTTCGAGCCGTTGTCGGCGGTGTTTTCCGGCGTGGCGGATTTGAAAAAGGTGTTCGCCCGCGCCCGCGAACGGCGCGAGGCGGGCCAAGGCACACTGTTGTTCATCGATGAAATTCATCGTTTCAATCGCGCCCAGCAGGATGGCTTTTTGCCCTATGTCGAAGATGGCACCGTGATCTTGGTTGGCGCCACCACGGAAAATCCATCGTTCGAGCTCAACGCCGCATTGCTGTCGCGCGCCCAGGTGTTGGTGCTGAACCGCTTGGACGATCACGCGCTGGAACAATTGTTGAGCCGCGCCGAAGACGAAACTGCTAAGGCCCTGCCGCTGGATATGGACGCCCGCGCGGCCTTGCGCGCCATGGCGGATGGGGACGGGCGTTATCTGCTCAATATGGCCGAGGAATTGTTGGCGCTGGGTGAAACGACCGAACCGCTCAAGACCCAGGACTTGGCGCGGGTGGTGCAAAAGCGTGTGCCGCTTTACGATAAGGCGCAGGAAGGACACTACAACCTCATTTCCGCGCTGCATAAGTCCTTGCGCGGTTCCGATACCGATGCGGCGCTTTATTGGTTTGCCCGCATGCTGGACGGCGGCGAAGACCCGCACTTCATTGCCCGGCGGCTGACTCGTTTTGCCGTCGAAGATATCGGTCTGGCTGATCCCAACGCGCTGACGCAAGCCATTGCCGCGTGGCAGGCGTATGAACGCCTGGGCAGTCCCGAAGGCGAATTGGCGTTGGCGCAATTGGTGATCTATTTAGGCACCGCGCCTAAATCCAACGCCGCCTATAAGGCCGAGGGCGCGGCTAAGCGCGCCGCAAAGGAAACCGGATCACTGATGCCGCCCAAGCACATTCTCAACGCGCCCACGCGCATGATGAAGGACTTAGGCTACGGTAAGGATTATGCCTACGACCACGATGCCGAAGACGGTTTTTCCGGCCAGGACTACTTCCCCGAAGACATGGGGCGCAGGCGGTTCTATAACCCAAAGGAAATCGGCTTTGAACGCGAAATTCACAAACGCTTGGCCTATTGGGATAAGCTGAGGCGTGAAAAACGCAAAAACCCCGGGGGGGAAGACGCATGAATCCGCAGTTGCTGTTATTCATTGCCGTGGGCGGCGCCATCGGCGCGGTGGGGCGATTTTTGGTGATGAGCGTGGTGGGGCATTTTACCCATGAAACGGTGTTGGCGGGCTTCCCGTGGGGGACGCTGGTCGTCAACGTGCTGGGCGCGCTGATCTTGGGCTTCGTGCTGGAGTTGTCGGCGCTGGCCTGGTCTCCCAGTCCTGAAATCCGCGCCATGATCGTGGTGGGCGGGCTGGGCGCGTTCACCACCTTTTCGACTTTTTCCATGGACCTATATTTCCTGCTCGACCGGGGCCAGATCATCAGCGCCGGAGCCTACGCCGTGGGCTCTGTTTTAGTGTGCTTGGCGGCGTTCTGGGCGGGCATGAGCATTCTGCGGCTGGCTTTGTCATGAGCGGTGGCGTGCAGACCCTTACTGTTACGCCCAGCGAGGCCGGAGAGCGCCTGGACAGGTGGTTCAAGGCCAAATACCCCGGCCTGACCTTCGGACGGCTGCAAAAGCTGTTGCGTAAGGGTGAGGTGCGGGTCGATGGCAAACGCGTCAAGGACGCCAAGCTGACGCTCGAAGCGGGCCAGAGCGTGCGAGTGCCGCCGTTGGATAAAGAGCGCGAACCTACCCAGGTTAAAACCAGTTATGACCGCGTTTCATCCAAGGATGCCCAAGCCATTCAAGCGCGGGTGCTGCATTGCGACGATCACGTGATCATTTTGGATAAACCCGCCGGGCTGGCGGTGCAGGGCGGCAGCGGCACCGCCAAACACATCGACGGCCTGTTGGATGCGCTTAAATTCGGCCTGATCGAGCGTCCGCGTTTGGTGCATCGTTTGGATAAAGATACGTCGGGCATCTTGGTGCTGGCGCGTTCGCAACGGGCGGCGCAACTGCTGACCGAGGCGTTCCGCACCAAGGCCGTGCGCAAAGCCTATTGGGCCGTGGTGGTGGGCGTTCCGGAATTGCCGATGGGGCGCATCGATTTGCCGCTTGGCAAGCGACCGGGCAAGGGCGGCGATCGTATGCAGATCGACGACGAAGAGGGCAAACGCGCAGTCACGTTGTACAGGACCATCGATCACGCCGGGCGGCGCGCCACATGGCTGGAAATGGAACCCATCACCGGGCGCACCCATCAATTGCGCGTACACATGGCGGCCATCGGCACCCCTATTTTGGGCGACGGCAAATACGGCGGTCAGGAAGCGTTTCTTACCGGGGCGGAAATCCCCAAGCAATTGCATTTGCACGCGCGCGCCATTCGCTTTGCCCATCCCGCGGGCGGCGATTTTGAAATCACTGCCCCGTTGCCCGAACACATGCAAACCACTTGGGCCTATTTCGGCTTTGACGCAGGCTCGGCTCCGCCGCCGTTCCAAGATAACATCGATTGATTTCTCGATTGGCCCGCATTATCGCTGGCGTTGAATTCTCGTTCAATTCCGTCCACAGTATAGGCGCCAGACGTTTCAGGCCGGGAAACCGGGTGGGGAAACATGCGGGTTTTATTGGTTGAGGACAATCTGCGCCTTTCGACTCTTGTACGTCGGGGGTTGGAAAATGATGGATTTACCGTGGATGGCGTCGGCACCATTTCCGATGCGGAGGCTGCGTTTAGCACGGCCCCTTATGATGTGGTGATTTTGGATTTAGGCTTACCCGATGGAGATGGCTTGGATTTGCTGCGCGATATGCGTGCGGGCGGCAGCCATATTCCGGTGTTGGTGCTGACCGCGCGCGACGGCGTTGACGACCGGGTTAAGGGCCTTAATGCGGGCGCTGACGATTATCTGTTGAAACCCTTTGCGGTCGAGGAATTGACGGCACGCCTGCGCGCGCTGCTGCGCCGACCCGATGGCGCGTTGGGGCTGAGCCTGAGCGTGGGGAACGTTATTTTCGATACTTCGGCGCGCGAGGTGCGCGTCGGCAATCAATTGATCAAAATTTCCAAAAAGGAAATGGGCGTACTGGAACACCTCATGCGTCGCGCCGGGCGCGTGGTGCCGAAGGACACGTTGGAAAGCAAACTTTACGGTTTTGATGACGAGGTTTCGGCCAATTCCTTGGAAGCCAATGTTTCGCGGTTGCGCAAACGGCTGACTTCGGTGGGGGCTTCGGTGAGCATTCATACGTTGCGCGGCGTGGGGTACTTGTTATCCGATAGCGATGAGGCTTGATTGATGGCGAGGCGTCGGCAGGTCTTTGTTTATGCGCTGCTGAGCGTGTTGATCGCCACTGGACTTGGTTTTATTGCCATTATCGGTGCGCTGCCTGATCTAATGGCTCGCATCGTTATTTCCGAGCAGGGGCAGTATGACCCGCCGTTATGGTTGCCCGTGTTGGTGATGGGGCTTTCGTCGGTGTTGTCGGTGAGCATTATGTCGATTCTGACGCTGCGGCTGATCCGTGAAGTTAAAGCCCGCGATCAAAGCTTGCACCGGGCCGAGGAAGAGCGGTTGTCGTTCGCCGCCGATGCGGCGCATGAATTGCGCACGCCGTTGGCGATTTTGCGCGCCCATATCGATAGTTTGGATATCAACGACACCACCCGCCAATTGCGTGATGATGTCGATCAGATGGCGCGTATCGTCGAACAGGTTCTGGTCAGGTCGCGAATCGAAGCGATAGAGGTTAAACCGGATGAAACGGTGGATTTATCCCAACTGATTAAGGACTTGGCGGCCTATATCGCGCCGTTGGTAATCAAAGAGGGGCGTTCCATCGAAGCACTCGGTGCGGATCGCCCCGTTGAGATCAACGCCAACGCTTTCGCCATCGAGCAGGCGTTGCGCAATCTGGTAGAAAACGCAATAAAATACTCGTCACGCGGGTCAACGATCACCATCGCCTTGATCGATCAGGGCAATGAATACCAGTTGCGCGTGATCGATCGGGGACGTGGCGTGCCCCAAGAAGCGCGGGAATTGATTTTCGAGCGATTCCGCCGCGCCGACCGCCGTGGTGCGGGGTCTGGGTTGGGCCTGTCGATCGTGCGCCGGGTGGCGGAAGCCCACGGGGGCCGCGTTTCTGTCGAAGACGCCCCGGAAGGCGGTGCGGTATTCATCCTGCATTTTCCCCGCCGCAGGCGAAAATAACGCTAATCGCCTACCGCTCCGGCATTTTTTTCATCAACCCTGCTCTAAACGTAGTCTTTTTGTGTGCTTGTCAGGTTCCTGTCAGCTTGTCCGGGCATGGTGTGTCTATCGGATCGCGAATCGACTTTAGGCATACAAATTAAAGGACGCGGCCGGGTGTTTTTTGGGTAAGGGAACGGTTTTTGTGAATGGTCTCAGTCGGAAACGTTTTTGTTGTGATGAACGTAATGACGGGTGGGGACTTACGATGAAATTATCCAATATGAAGATGTTCGCTGCGGCGATGGCCGTGTTGATTGCGCCGCTTAGCGCTCAGGCCGCTGGTACGGCAGATCAAGCGCAAGTTGCGGCTTCGCCGCCGATTTTTTTGCAGATGGAGATTACCAGCGCCTGCACGGGAAACGGGACGGAGTTTAAAATCATCAACCGCGGCGATAAGTGGCCGCAGATGGGTTTTTTAAGGCTCTATCACGCCGATGATCGGTCGCTGATCAGTGAACGCAAGTTGCGGTTGGGCGCGGGACAAAAGGTGTCCTTCGTCGTGAAAGAAGAAATTTCTCAGGGACGCCCCGTCGCGGTGTGGGTTGATCCTGAATGGTATAAACGGGATTTTGGATTTGACGCCAGTCTGAGCTGCAAATCTTAAATTCAGTTGAATAAACAGAATTCCACGGCTCCTCTCATTGTCTGGCGCCCCATGGGGTCGTGGAATTAGCCGTCGGTCATCTTGCGTGGGCCGCCAGAGGATCGACGGCACCCCTTTAAAACCGGAGAGCGGTAAACGCTCTCCGGTTTTTCGTCTTTAGTGAGTATAAATCCCACCTGTTTGGACGCGCAGGGGTTGCTATACTGGGTGCGTTTATAGAGTGCTCAATGACAGTGTGGCGATGATCCAATCTAGCTTTTCCTCAGGCATACCTCCATCCGGCCTCTTGCGCTTGGCGGTATTCGATTGCGACGGCACTTTGGTGGACAGTCAAAGTTCGATCATTCACGCCATGTTTGCCGCTTGCGATCATCATGGATTCGCGCGGCCCGAAGAAAACGCGGTGCGCCGCGTGGTGGGGCTGCCGTTGGAGGTTGCAATACAACGGTTGTTGCCGCAAATCGATCACCCCATATCTTTGGTGATGAGCGAAACCTACAAATCGGCGTTTTTTGATTTGCGTCAGGCGGGGGGGGTGGATGAACCCCTATTCGCGGGTATCCCCGGCGTTTTAGACGCCTTAGATCATGCGGGATGGCTGATGGGCGTGGCGACGGGAAAATCGTGGCGGGGGCTGAATTCGACACTTTCGCATCACGGTTTGATGGACCGTTTCGTCACGCACCAAACCGCCGACCGCGCGCAGGGCAAGCCGCACCCGGAAATGATGCTCAACGCCATGCGCGAAACCGGAGCAGAACCGGCAGGCACGGTGATGATCGGCGACACGACTTATGATGTGGACATGGCGACCAATGCGGGCGTCAAGAGCATCGGCGTGGCGTGGGGGTATCATGAGGCCGATGAATTGATGGACGCGGGCGCGACAGTTGTCGTGCATAGCGCATCTGAATTGATGGATGCCCTGTTGCAGGGTCATTGAGTTTAACCAGAAGGTGAGCGCGACATGAAAACATGGATGAAGATACTGGGCGCCGCTGTCGTGCTGTTGATTGCCGGTGGCGTTACCGTTATCGCGCTGGTGAAACAATACGATTACAACAAGCTTAAACCCATCATTGCTCAAATGGTCAAGGACTCCACCGGACGAGATCTGGTGATCGCCGGGGATTTAAATCTGGCGGTGTCGCTATCGCCGACGCTGGAGGTGTTCAATATCACGTTTGCCAACGCGCCGTGGGGTGAAGCTGGCGATATGGTGAGTCTCAAGCAGTTGGATGCCAAGGTGGACTTGCTGGCGTTGCTGCAAGGCCGGGTAGATATCGACTACGTGGTGCTGGATGGCTTGAAGGTGGTGCTGCAGACCGATGGTAAGGGACGCGCCAACTGGGAGTTCGATGCCCCCAGGGCCGTGGATGCGGCGGCCACGTCCGACGGTTCGTTGATGCTGGTGCCCAGCGTGCGCGATGTGCGGTTAAAGGATGTGGATGTCACCTATATTGATGGTGCTACGGGCAAGCGTTTAAATTTAGTGTTGCTGCGTGCCGACTTTAAGGCCGATAGCGTTGCCGAGCCGATGCACGCTTCTTTGGTGGCAATGTACCAGGGCGTCGAAATTGACGCTGTGGTTGATATGGGCTCGCTCAGCCATCTGGTCAGTGACACGGGCGGTCCGTTTCCGGTCAACATCGAAGTGGGTGCGCCGGGGCTTAAGGCGGCCCTCAAGGGTAGCGTCGATCAACCCCGGGCAGGTCTCAAGTTGGATGCCAATGTGAATTTGTCGGTAAACGATAGCGCAACGCTGGCGACATTGGCGGGCATGGAGTTGCCAAATGTGGATGGACTCACGGCCACGGTAAATATCCAAGGCGGGGGTACTCGTTATGCCTTGAACGCCATTGACATGAAGGTCGGCAACAGCGATCTCGGCGGCGATGTTGTCGTCACCTTTGCCGATGCGCGTCCGCGGGTGGCGGGCAAACTGACGTCGAGGCTGTTGGATTTAGGCCAGATGTTCGGCATTGCAGAATTTAAATCCTCATCGGGCGGAGGGGCTGATGAAAAAGTATTCGATGCCACTCCTTTGCCGCTGGATGCGCTTGAGGCAATAGACGCGGACCTCAACGTGCAGGCGGATCAGATCACGCTGGCCACCCTTGCATTCGATGCGGTGAAGGCGGATGTCAAACTCAATGCGGGCAAGCTTGACGTGGCGCCCTTGTCGTTGAGTTTTGAAGAAGGCGGCATCGCCGCTGCGCTGCAGGTGAGCGGCCAAGCGCTGAACATCTCGACGACGGTGAGGGCGCTCGATGTCGGTCGGGTTCTAAAGGCGTTGGGTAAGGACGAAATGTTGAGCCTAGCTGTGAACGGCAAGATTGATGTGGCCAGCACCGGCGCAAGTGTGCACCACTGGATAAGCAATTTGAACGGTTCGGTCCGGTTTTCGGGGCGCGATGGCCGTCTCAATGATAAAACCATCAACAGCCTGACAACAAGCCTGAGCAGCATGTTGCCGTGGGTCAAACACAAGGACGCCAGCGTCATCACTTGTATGGTGGCGAATTGGCCGGTGAAGAACGGCAACGCCATTGCCGAAACCGTGCTGATGGATACGCCGGGTTTTTCCGTTGCGGTGACGGGCAATGTCGATTTGGGCGGCGAACGCCTGCACCTCACCATTATTCCCAGAGCCAAGGCGTCGAGCTTGACCAGTTTTGCGGTTCCGGTGCGTCTTAAGGGCCCATTGAGCGCGCCTTATATGGATGTGGACCCGGGTGATGCGCTGAAGGGCACCGTGGGTAACATCGTCAAGGTTCCAGGCACGTTGTTGGATGATCTTTTAAACATCACCGGACAAACAAAATCGGGTGCGAATGCAAACGATCCTTGCGTCAAAGCCTTAAGCGGGGGTAATTCTGAGCCTTCGCAGGTGGCTCCGCCGCCTCAGCAACAGACGCCACCCCGGACCCAGCCTCTTGCGCCGGTGGAAAATCTCGGTAAGGCGCTCGAAGGGTTATTCGGCAGGTGAGCCATCGATGAGTAAACGGTTTTACAAGAACGCCGCCGCAGCTTCCGTTGACGGCGGGTTCAGCGTCGAGTTGGATGCCCGTCCCATCAAAACTCCTGCGGGACGGTTGATGGTGTTGCCGACGCGTGCATTGGCCGATGCCGTAGCGGCGGAATGGAACGACCAGGGCGATGATATCGATCCTAAATCCATGAAACTGATGCCGCTGTGCGGCACCGCGCTCGACCGGGTTCCCGAAGTGCGAGATGGTTTGATCGAAGGCCTGTTGCGCTACGCCACCACGGATCTGCTGTGCCATCGCGCCGCCCATCCCGCCGATTTAGCAAGGCGTCATGTCGAAGTCTGGCAACCGTTGCTCGATTGGTCTGCTGAAACGCTGGGCGCGCGGCTGTTGCCGACCGAAGGCATCATCGCCATTGAACAGCCGCCCGCCGCCCTGGCTGCATTTAAAGCGCATCTGGAACGTTTTGACGATTGCACGCTTACTGCGCTGGGCGAACTGGTTGGCATTTCGGGCTCATTGGTGCTGGGTCTGGCGATGGTCAAGGGCCGCTTGGATGCGGCACAAGCGTTCGACGTGTTTATGGTCGACGAAGACCACCAGCGCGAATTGTGGGGCGACGATTTTGAAGCCAGCAAGCGCCGTGAAAACGTGCGTGCGGATTTGGCTGCGGCATATCGGTTCTGGCAGTTGTCGCAGGATAAAGCTTAAAAGTTTTCGTCTATGTCTTCGGCTTTAGCTTCCGCTTCCGCAATCTGGTGGCGCAGGATCAGCGGCACCTGGGCGAAGCTGAACACCAGAGTCAGCGGCATGATGCCGAACACCTTGAAGTTTACCCACATGTCGGTGGTTTGCGTGCGCCAGACGAATTCATTGAGCGCCGCCAGCAGCAAAAAGAACCATGCCCAGCGGATCGCCAACGTGCGCCAGCCGGCTTCGTCGAGCGTTATGGCGCTTTCCAGCACGGTCTTGAGAAAGTTTTTCTTCATTTTCAGGCCGATGAAAATCGCGACCGCAAACAGCACGTTGACGATGGTCGGCTTAAGCTTGATGAAGGTGTCGTCTTCCAACACGATGGTTAACCCGCCGAACAGCAAAATGAATGCCCCGCCGACCAGGGGCATAGTCGGCAGTTTTTTGAGGCGCAGATACGAATAGCCTAAGGTCGCCACGGTTACGGCCATAAATACGGCGGTGGCGACAAAAATGCCCATTTTGGCGTTCACGATGAAAAAAACCACCAACGGGCCTGCTTCTAGCGCCAGTTTCAGGCCTTGGTTCATCGTTTTAGTGGATTTAACCTGTTTCATAATTAGGCTTATAGCAGCATTGCGGGCTGCAATAAAAGCGTAACCGTGCTATCAGATTCGCAAGGGCGGATGCAGGGGGCTAACCATGCACGAAATTATCGCAGAACTGGAGCGGCGGCGCGAACAAGCGCGCTTAGGCGGCGGTCAGGGTCGTATCGACACGCAGCATGCCAAGGGCAAGCTGACGGCGCGCGAACGCATTGAACTTTTGCTCGATCCCGGCTCTTTTGAAGAATGGGATATGTTCGTTGAACATCGCTGCGTCGATTTCGGTATGGATAAACAATCCATTCCCGGCGACGGCGTGGTGACGGGCTACGGCACCATCAATGGCCGTACCGTATTTCTGTACAGCCAGGATTTCACCGTGTTCGGCGGCAGCCTGTCGGAATCCCATGCGCAGAAAATCTGCAAGGTCATGGATCAGGCGATGAAGGTCGGCGCGCCGGTGATCGGCCTGAACGATTCCGGCGGCGCGCGCATTCAAGAAGGCGTGGCTTCGCTGGCCGGTTATGCCGAAGTGTTCCAGCGCAACATCGATGCATCGGGCGTCATTCCGCAAATTTCCATGATTATGGGGCCATGCGCGGGCGGGGCGGTATATTCGCCCGCCATTACCGATTTCATCTTCATGGTTGAAGATACGTCGTATATGTTCGTTACCGGGCCGGACGTGGTTAAAACCGTGACCCATGAAACGGTCAGCCACGAAGAATTGGGCGGGGCATCCACCCACACCCACAAATCGGGCGTCGCCGATCATGCCTTCGCCAATGATGCAGAGGCGCTTTTGTATCTGCGCCGCTTTATCGATTTTTTACCCGCCAACAACAGGGAAAAACCGCCCAAGCGCCCCACACCGGATCGCCACGACCGCGTAGAGCTATCGCTCGACACGCTGGTGCCCGGCAGCCCCAACAAGCCCTACGATATGAAAGAGCTGGTGGAGAAAGTCGTCGACGAAGGCGATTTTTTCGAGTTGCAGCCCGACTATGCGGGCAACATCATCATCGGCTTTGCGCGTATGGAAGGCTCGACCGTGGGCATCGTCGCCAATCAGCCGATGGTATTGGCGGGCTGTTTGGACATCAACGCCTCGACTAAGGCCGCGCGCTTTATCCGCTTTTGCGACGCCTTCAATATCCCCATCATGACGTTTGTCGATGTGCCCGGATTCTTGCCCGGCACGGCGCAGGAATTGGGCGGCATCATCAAACACGGCGCCAAGCTGTTGTATGCCTATGGCGAGGCCAGCGTGCCCAAAGTCACCGTCATTACCCGCAAGGCTTACGGTGGCGCATATGACGTGATGAGTTCCAAACACTTGCGCGGCGACGTCAACTTTGCGTGGCCGTCGGCGGAAATCGCGGTGATGGGGCCGAAGGGCGCGGTGGAAATTATTTTCCGCGCTGACGCCAAAGACCCGGACAAGATCAACGCGCGCACCGAAGAATACCGCACCCGCTTCGCCAATCCGTTCATTGCGGGGCATCGCGGTTTTATCGACGATGTCATCATGCCGCACAACACCCGCGCGCGCCTGTGCAAATCCCTGCGCATGCTGAAGAATAAAACCTACCAAGGGCCGTGGAAAAAACACGGCAACATTCCACTGTAAGGCTATCGATCAATGAGCAATTTCAAGAGCGTTGACCAGCACAAAGAAAATCTAAAACAACTGGGCCGCATGGGCGGCATGGTGGTGGTGTATTTCGCCGCCATCTATCTGGCGATCTATTTCAATATGGATTATTGGCCGCGGTTTCCGTGGTTTTTGGTGGTGATCATCGTCGGCGGATTTTTTGTGGTGCCGCGCGCGCGCGCCGTGATGCGGGCGTTTGAAGACAATATCAAAGACTGAATGATAAGATTGGGCCGGAGCATCCCATGGCTGCCAAGAAAAAACCGTTTCATAAAATTCTCATCGCCAATCGCGGCGAGATCGCGTGCCGTGTGATCCGCACCGCAAAGGCAATGGGTATTCAGACGGTGGCCGTTTATTCCGATGCCGACCGCGATGCTTTGCACGTTGAACAAGCCGACGAAGCGGTCAACATCGGTCCTGCGTCTTCGTCGCAAAGTTATTTGTGTGCCGACAAAATCATCGCTGCATGCAATGCCACTAAAGCCGATGCCGTGCATCCGGGTTATGGCTTTTTAAGCGAGAACGCCAACTTTGCGAAAAAGCTGAAACGCGCGGGCATTGCCTTTATCGGCCCCAACGTGCGCGCCATCGAAGCCATGGGCGATAAAATAGAATCTAAAAAACTGGCAGAAAAGGCGGGTGTCAATGTGGTGCCCGGCCACACCAAGGCATTGAAGGATTTCGCCGAGGCGAAAAAGATCGCCAAAATGATCGGCTATCCGGTGATGCTCAAAGCCTCGGCGGGCGGTGGCGGCAAGGGCATGCGGGTGTGCGCCAGCGACGCCGAATTGAAGGACGCCTTTGTCTCCACCGTGCGCGAGGCAAAATCGAGCTTTGGCGACGACCGGGTATTCATTGAAAAGTTCATTGTCAATCCGCGCCACATTGAAATTCAGATTTTGGCCGATAGCCACGGCAATACCGTGTATCTGGGCGAACGCGAATGTTCCATTCAGCGCCGCCACCAAAAAGTTATCGAAGAAGCGCCCAGCCCTTTTTTGGACGATGCCACTCGCGCCGCGATGGGCGCACAGGCCGTCATCCTTGCCCAGGCGGTAAAGTACGTTTCGGCGGGTACGGTGGAATTCATCGTTGATGCTGAGCGCAATTTTTATTTCTTGGAAATGAACACCCGCCTGCAAGTCGAACATCCTGTCACCGAGTTGATTACCGGACTCGATTTGGTGGAGCAGATGATCCGCATCGCGGCGGGCGAAAAGCTGGGCTTTAAACAAGCCGATGTGAAGCTCAACGGTTGGGCGGTGGAAGCGCGTATTTATGCCGAAGATCCGTTGCGCGGCTTCTTGCCGTCCATCGGGCGCTTGACGCGCTATCGTCCGCCATCGGGCGAAGGCGTGCGCGTGGATACCGGCGTTTATGAGGGCGGCGAAATTTCCATGCATTATGATCCCATGATCGCCAAGCTGGTGACGTATGGGGCGGATCGGAGCTTGGCCATCCAAGCCATGGCGCGCGCGCTGGATGGATTTTATATTCGCGGCGTGCAGAACAATATTTCGTTCCTGTCGGCCTTGATGAACCACACCCGCTTTATCGAAGGGCGATTGTCCACAGGCTTTATCGCCGAAGAATACCCGGATGGCTTTCATGCCTCGGATATTTTGCACGACGACCCCAGCGTGCTGGTGGCGGTGGCGGCCAGCTTGCATCTGGCTTATCAAACCCGTGCAGCCAAAATTACGGGCCAGGTGAACGGGCACGAGCATTGCGTTGCGTGCGAGTGGACGGTGTTGTTGGGAGACAAGGCGGTGCCTGTCACCGTCTGTCCGGCCGACGGCGGTTATGACGTCACCTTTCACGCCAAGGGGTTTTCCAAGGGGGTGGTCGAAGTGCGCGCCGATTGGGGGGTGGGCGATTATATGTTCGACGGTACCGTCGGCGGGCGAACGGTGACCCTGCAGACCGATCGTCTGGCAGTGGGATTCGCTTTGCGTCATGCCGGCGCCGAGGTGGTGGTCCGGGTGGTGGATGCGCGTGCCGCCGAATTGATGGCGCTGATGCCCAAAAAGCGCGTGGCGGACACCTCGAAACTGTTGCTTTCGCCTATGCCGGGGCTGTTGTTGAGCATCGCGGTTAAACCCGGACAAGAGGTTAAGGTGGGCGAAGAACTGGCCGTGGTTGAAGCCATGAAAATGGAAAACGTGCTTCGTGCCGCACAAGACGGTATAATCGCGGATGTGAAGGCCCAGCCCGGCGATAGCTTGGCGGTTGATCAGGTGATCGTGACGTTTCAATAGTTAGGACGTTCATGACGGATAACGGCTCAGACAATCTTGAAAATAACATTCTGCCCTTTCGCAAGTCGGGAGGTCGCGCGACGTCGCGTCCACGGGTGCGCCATCATCAAAAAACCAAACCCCAGTTTCAGCACCACGATAAGGTCGTGCGCCTGCATGTGCGCGGCTTGGTGCAGACCGATGCATTCATTCGCTGGTTGGTGGAAGAAGCGACGCGTCTGCACTTGGATGGCTGGGCGCGCAGCGCGCCCGACGGCACGATGGATATGCTGATTGCGGGCGAGGTCGGCGACGTTAAGCAGATGCTTGAATACCTGCACGATGGCCCGCGTCCGGTGGATATGCTGCTGGCCGAAGAAGTGCCATTGAAGGGCGACGAGCCCATGTGGAGCGGGTTTCACCATCTTGCGCCCAGTCAGGTCTAAATGAAAACTGTGCGCGCCGTGATTTCAGGAAGAGTGCAAGGCGTGTGGTATCGCGCCTGGATGGCGGGCGAGGCGGATAAACTGGGCCTCTCCGGGTGGGTGCGCAACCGCGCCGACGGCACGGTGGAAGCTTTGATTTGCGGACCTGCCGAAAAGGTCGATCTCATGCTCGCCAAATGCCGCAAGGGTCCGCCCTTGGCGCGCGTGGACTCGATCACCGTTGAGCCCGCCGAAGCGCCAATTGGTGCGGGCTTTCATAAATTGTCGAGTCTGTGACGGTGACGCATTTTTGAGAACGGCGATGGGGAATCAAACTTCTACCGTCTTGCGCCCGAACACCTCTTCAAACACTTCGCGCAATACCTGATCAACTTCGGCCATGGTGACCTTGACGCCGAGGTCGTGAAGCGACGTGACGCCGTGTTCGGAAATTCCGCAGGGCACGATGCCGCTGAAGTGGCCGAGATCGGGGTTCACATTGAGCGCCATGCCGTGAAAGCTCACCCATTTGCGCACGCGCACGCCGATGGCGCCGATTTTGTCTTCCTGGCCACTGGCGCGAACGACCCAGATGCCGATGCGCCCTTCGCGGCGTTCGCCGATGACGCCAAAGCGTTTGAGGGTCAGGATCATCCATTCTTCCAAATCGTGCACATAGGCGCGCACGTCCGAGGCGCGCAGCTTTAAATCGAGCATGGCGTAAACGACCCGCTGGCCGGGGCCGTGATAGGTGTATTGGCCGCCACGCCCGGTCTGAAAAACGGGGAAACGTTCGGCGTCGATCAGGTCTTTTGCATCGGCGCTGGTGCCTGCGGTGTATAGCGGGGGGTGCTCCACCAGCCATACCCGTTCGGGCGCCAAGCCGCCGTGGATATCGGCGGCGCGTGTTTCCATGAAGGCATGGGCGTCTGCATAGGCTGTTAGGCCCGGTTCCGTCCGCCATTCTATAAGTTTGGTCCCTTGGTTTTCCGCCATTTCTTCAATCAGTTTTGGTTAAGCGTTCTCTGTGCTTGAAAGGTCTCACAGTATTTGCTATTCCCCCCTCAGGCAACGCTGGCGTAAGCTGGCGTTGTTTTGAAATTATGCGGTCGTGGCGGAATTGGTAGACGCGCAGCGTTGAGGTCGCTGTGAACGCAAGTTCGTGGAAGTTCGAGTCTTCTCGACCGCACCAATTTCAAGGGCTCGCCTCGCGGGTTGATGGCGAGCCCTTTTCTATTCTAGCTTGGCGTGAGTGGCCTGAAGAGGGGCCGGGAGAGGGGAGTGTGCATACATGACCGATCCGAACTTGGAAGACCGGGCTCCTGAAGCCCCGGCGGATGCGTCCTCGCCCGCTACACCTCAGCCCGCTGAACCCCAAAATGATATTGATGACGACAACAGCACCGTGGGCATTTCCCACGAGGATGTGAACAACGTTATCGACGCTTTGGAAGCGGGCGACGAAAACAGCGTGCGCGAGCAAGTTGCTGATCTGCACTTTTCCGATGCCGCCGACTTGATGGAGCGCTTGGACCCCGATCAACGTCGCGCCATGCTCGAAGCCACTCATGACATCCTCGATCCCGAGTTCTTCACCGAACTGGATGAAACCGTCCGCGAAGAAGCGGTGGACATCATCGGTCTGGAAGCGATGGCCGGGGTGGTGGCCGAACTGGACACCGACGACGCGATCGAAATCCTTGATGATTTGGATCATCACGAACAGCAGCAGGTTTTGGGTGCGATCCCCGAAGCTGAGCGTACGCTGATCGAAGAAGGCCTCGCTTATGGAGAGTACAGCGCTGGCCGTTTGATGCAGCGCGATTTCATGGCGGTGCCGCAATTTTGGACGGTGGGCGAAACCATCGACTTCATGCGCTATAGCGCGGAACACGACGAATGGTCGCTGCCGGACGTCTTTTACGACATCGTGGTGGTTGATCCCAAGCATAAGCCGGTGGGCACCATCCCGCTGAGCACGTTGTTGCACAATAAGCGCCCGGTTCGCGTCACCGACATCATGCACGAAGAAATGAAGCTGGTGCCGGTGGATATGGATCAAGAAGAAGTGGCGTTCCTATTTCGCCAACGCGACTTGGTGTCGGCCCCGGTGGTCAATGCCGATGGGCGGCTGATCGGTATGATCACCATTGACGACGTGGTTGACGTTATCGACGAAGAAGCCGAAGACGATATCATGCGCATGGGCGGTTTGAAGGAAGACGACTTGTACTCTGCGACGTTGGATACCACCAAGGCGCGGTTTTCGTGGTTGTTCGTCAATCTGCTTACGGCCATTTTGGCATCCGCCGTGATCGGCATGTTTCAAGGCACCATCGAACAGGTGGTGGCGTTGGCGGTGCTGATGCCCATCGTAGCGAGCATGGGTGGCAACGCGGGTACCCAAACTTTGACCGTGGCGGTGCGCGCGCTCGCCACCAAGGAACTGACCCATACCAATGCGATGCGTCAGATCGGCAAGGAAGGGCTGGTGGGCGTCATCAATGGCATTTTGTTTGCCGTATTGATGGGCGGCGTGGCTTGGATATGGTTCGATTCATCGACACTGGGGCTGGTTATTGGGTTGGCCATGGTGGCGAATTTGATCGTTGCAGGGCTGGCGGGAGCGATTATTCCCATTGCTTTGCAGCGCGCCGGGGTTGATCCGGCCATTGCTTCGAGCGTCTTTCTCACCACCATTACGGATGTGGTTGGGTTTTTGGTGTTTTTGGGCCTCGGTGCGGCGTTATTGATGTAATGCCTGGTTATCGTTGGCATTTGCCATTGTATTGCGAAAACTCTAGACTACTTAAAAATAACATTAAATCATTGTGCCGAGGAAGGGTCAGGAGCCACCGCCCCATGCCCCATACGATTAAAAGCCGCCCGCCCTTTGTTTTCGGGACAGATCGTCACGTGGGCTTCGCCGATGACGAAGTCCTTTCGGGCTTGCGGGTGTTGATTGCCGATCCGTATCCGCAGTTGCGGGAAATCATGCGCGATATCCTCTTGCGCGGCATCGGCGTTGATGAAGTCATTGAAGCCAAAAATGGCGAGGAAGTCCTGGCCCTGTTGAGTAAGTTGGCTTGCGATGTGGCCATCATCGATTGCGCCATGGCGCCCTTGGGCGGCGTCGAATTGACTAAGCGCATTCGTAAGGGCGTGGAAGGCATTGATCCGTTTTTGCCGGTGATTTTGGTTTCCGGCCGGGCCGACGTTGCGGAAATTATTGCCGCGCGCGATGTGGGCGCCAACGAATATCTGGCCAAGCCGTTGTCGGCGAAAATTCTCGACTTACGCCTCAATTCGGTCATCAAGCGCCCTCGGCCATTCGTGCGGACCGATAATTTTTTCGGTCCCGACCGCCGTCGCCATGCCAAGGACGGTTTTGGCGGCTCCGAGCGGCGCAACCACGAAGTTGACGCTATCGATCTCAACAAGTGATGATTCTCAGCAGCCTTGGCCATCCATCTCATCAAACGGGCTGTCGGCGGGGAAGGTTTCGCCGTTCCAACCTTGGGTGTCTCTGGCATTTCGAGTCTGAAATAACCTGGTGTAATTTAGGTTTCCTGTCCGCAAAAAATAGCTATGCTGGCCCGGTCTGTATGCCGGGGGGCAAGAGGGTGAACGTACAAGAGGTAAGCCGCCGTGCTGGGCGTTGATGTTACGCAGTTGAATATTCTGATCGTCGAAGACAACGTTCATTTCAGGACGTTGATTCATTCGATTTTGCAGGCGTTGGGCATTTCCGATCTGGAAGAGGCGCGCGATGGCAGCGAAGCTTTGGAGATTCTTAGCGAGTTGACGCCCGATCTGGTCATTTTGGATTGGAAAATGGAAGGCATGGATGGCGTCGAATGCGTGCGTCAAATTCGCGCCATGAACGGCATCAATCGCTTTGTCCCGATCATTATGGTGACGGGATACACCGAAACCAGCCTGCAAAAAGAAGCCAGCGATGCAGGCGTGGATGATTTTCTGGGCAAACCCATTTCACCGCAGTCGCTGCTGGGGCGGATCATCAGCGTGATGGATAATCGTCGCCCGTTTTATGAATCGGACGAATATTTCGGCCCGGACCGCCGCCGCAAGGTTGAAAAGCACCAAGGGCCGGAGCGCCGTAAAGCGCAACGCCCGCCGGTGCAAAAGGCTTAAACGTATATCCTGGGTTTAAACCAACAAAAATCTGGCCAGCCCGCGTGATTTGCGTGTAAAGTTTGGCCTCAAGATTCTAGCGAACGGGGGCCCAATGGCAGGCAGTGTAAACAAGGTGATCTTGGTCGGAAATCTCGGCCGCGATCCCGAAGTGCGTTTCACCCAGGACAACAAGAAAATCGTCAATTTAAGCTTGGCGACTTCGGATTCCTGGAAGGATAAAAATACCGGCGAGAAGCGCGAGCGCACCGAGTGGCACCGCGTGGTCATTTTTTCGGACGGTCTCGCCAACATCGCCGAAAAATATCTGCGCAAAGGCTCCAAGGTTTATCTTGAAGGCCAATTGCAAACCCGCAAATGGCAGGGTCAGGATGGCCAGGATAAATACACCACTGAAATCGTGTTGCAGGGCTTTAACTGCGCCATGACCATGCTGGATGGCCCAGGCGGCGGATCAGGTGGTGGTGGCTCTGGCGGTGGTTCCGGCGGCAGCTACGGCGGCGGTTCTGGCGGTTACGACAGCGGTCCTTCCGGTGGCGATTTCGGCGGCGGTACCGGTTCCGCGCCGGGTGCCGAGCTGGACGACGAAATTCCATTTTAATGATCTTTTTGGGGGAGGGTGTGTGCATTTGCAGGCAGCCTCGAGAAGGCCGGACGGGGTATCCCTTCCGGCCTTTTTCGTGCCCGGAATTTGCGTCTCTTCCCAACCTAGAAAACCGTGCCTTATCAGTGAGTTAGTAGGAGCCTGGAAAAGGCCGCCCGGTGCGCGGGGCGAGGTTGTTTTCACCCCCCCGAAATGCTAGATTTCAGGGGTCAAGAAGCGGTCTTTCTGGCCGCTTTCAGCATTTAACAACCTATTGAATTCGCTAGGAAAATCCTTTTGTCTTCCGAATCGCCGCCGCCGTCCGTACCGATGCCCGAAGGGTATGAGAGCATCTCCATCGAAGAGGAGATGAAAAGCTCTTACCTCGCCTATGCCATGAGCGTTATCGTCAGCCGCGCGCTGCCCGACGTTCGCGACGGTTTGAAACCTGTGCATCGGCGCATCATTCATGCGATGAATGAAAACGGCTACGACGCGACCAAGCCGTACCGTAAATCAGCGCGCATCGTCGGTGACGTCATGGGTAAGTATCACCCGCATGGCGATAGCGCCATTTACGACGCTATGGTGCGCATGGCGCAGGATTTTTCGCTGCGCCTGCCGCTGATCGATGGGCAGGGTAACTTCGGCTCGATGGATGGCGACCGCGCCGCAGCGATGCGTTATACCGAAGCGCGTATGGCGAAATCCGCGCATGCGCTGATTGACGATATCGACAAAGACACCGTCGATTTTCAGCCCAATTACGACGATACCCAGCGCGAACCGACCGTGCTTCCGGCGCGTTTCCCCAATTTGCTGGTGAACGGCGCGGGCGGCATTGCGGTAGGCATGGCGACCAACATTCCGCCGCACAATCTGGGTGAGGTGTTGGACGGTTGTATGGCGTTGATCGACAATCCCGACATCACCATCGATGGTCTGATGAAATATATTCCCGCGCCCGATTTCCCCACCGGCGGCCTGATCATGGGCAAACAAGGCGTTTATTCGGCGTTTCACACCGGGCGCGGTTCGGTCATCATGCGCGGGCGCACCAACATCGAACAGCGACCCAAAGACCGTGAAGCGATCATCATCACCGAAGTTCCCTATCAGGTGAACAAGGCGCGCATGGTCGAAATCATGGCCGAGTGCGTGCGCGACAAAAAGATCGAAGGCATCTCCGATATTCGCGATGAATCCGATCGTCACGGCGTGCGGGTGGTGGTCGAAATCAAACGCGACGCCATGGCCGAGGTGGTGTTGAACCAGTTGTTCAAGTTCACCCCGTTGCAGACCAGCTTTGGCGTCAACATGCTGGCCTTGAACCAGGGCCGTCCGGTATTGATGAATTTGAAGGAAATTCTGCGCGCGTTTATCGACTTCCGCGAAGAAGTCATCCGCCGGCGCACCATTTTCGAACTGGGCAAGGCGCGCGACAAGGCGCATGTGTTGGTCGGCTTGGCCATTGCCGTGGCCAACATCGATGAGGTCATTGCGCTGATCCGCAAGGCTCCCAATCCGCAAGTGGCGCGGGAAGAATTGATGGCGCGCGATTGGCCTGCGGGTGATGTGGTGCCGCTGATCGAATTGATCGACGAACCGGGCAGGGTGGTCAGCGCCGAGGGCACTTACCAGCTTTCA
>Ga0299912_10000871_pt1 | contig 24596 bp, 18 predicted proteins | sample RVTome_2_FD_207667 | JGI IMG/M metagenome (GOLD analysis project Ga0299912, IMG submission 207667) | Soil microbial communities from uranium-contaminated site in the Upper Colorado River Basin, Wyoming, United States - RVT95D214 (version 2) ... | reverse complement strand
CGGCCTGGAACACATCCAGCACGAATTGATCGTCGAATTTGCCTTCGATCACCTCGTCAGCTGCCTTCGTGATAGCTTCGGCAAGCCGTTTATCGAGCTTGCCGGCATCAGCGTTGGCCAGAGCCGCCGCCTTTTTGATAATCGCCTGCGCCCGGACAAAAGCGGGCTGAAGATGTCGGCCGCTGACCCGGAAATTCTCGATTGCCCGCTGCGTCTGCGCCCCATAATAGGCGGTTGCGGGCACCTTGACCTCGCCGAGGGTATCGTGTTCTATTCTGTATTTTGCATCAGCCAAGATTTATTCCTGCCAAATCATCGCCAAATGTAGGGGCGGACCTTGAGTCCGCCCAGGGCTTGCACATTGACTTTAGGGCAAAGACGAGCTTTGCCCCTACAGCTTCTTAACCGCCTCCAGCACCTCGTCGTAATCCGGCTCCTGGGGGATTTCCTTGACATACTGGATGTAGCGGACCTTCCCCTGCTTATCTATCACGAAAACCGTCCTGGCCAGAAGTCTTGTTTCTTTTACGAGCACACCGTATTTCATGCCAAACGAGGCATCCCGATGATCGGACAATATGCTGACATCTTTCACGCCAGCCTCGTCGGCCCATCTTTTCTGAGCGAACGGCAAATCCATGCTGACCGTGACAATCGCCACGTCTTTGCCGAGCTTTCTGGCTTCGTCGTTGAACCGCTTGGTTTCCAGGTCGCAAACCTGGGTATCCAGTGAGCTCACGCTCGACAGTATCAGGTTCTTGCCTTTAAATTTGGCTAAACCGATCTTGTTCAGCCCGAGATCCAACGCTTCGAAATCCGGCGCCTTGTCGCCCACTTTAACTTCATTACCTATCAAGGTCAGGGGTTTACCGTTTAAAAAAACTATGTCTTTACGTTCTGCCATGATTATTATCCCTTATTTGGCCTAATGGGCCCGTTAAAGATTCTCAACTTCAGTCATTGCGAGGCCATTTGGCCGAAGCAATCTCCGGGTATTAACAAGTAATTACTTACAGATTGCCACGTCGCCCTTTAGGCTCCTCGCAATGACCATTCAACTTTCCCTACGCGTAAGGATATATGCCCTTCTTGATATCCTCCAGGCGGTTTAGAATGTTATTATGTTTTTGTTCGTCCTCAAGCAGGTATTTTAAAAGATATTCCTGGACCAGCATCTTCTTGCCTTTGAGAGCGGTCAGCGCCTGTTCGGCAATTTGAACAGTCTTCTTCTCAAGCTCGATATGATTCTGAACCATCTCCCAGATTTTGCCCAGCTCATCCGGCGTCAGGGTTACGGTTTTGGTTTCGAGGCTGTCGGCGATAAAATCCTGAACCCGATAATGAAAATGCGAATCCCGCTGAATCAGTTCCATCACCAGCCGCACGATCGGATTTTGAGTGCTTTCCATGATCCTGCCGGTGGAGGCTACCGATTGGTTTTCGATTTTCTGCCACCTGCGCATATTCGCGACGATTTCTGCCTGAATCTCTTTCGTCTTCATCCGCTCATTCCTCCGTATTTATTTCACTTGTCATCATTGTCTACCCCGAATCGCCTTTAACGCCCGAACCAGGCGCAGGTTTCGTCCATTACGGTTCTTGACCGGTTGTCGATTCGGCCCGGCAGCGCGGGCAAATGCCCATTATTTCCAATCTGTACCTGACAATTTCATAGCCGATATTCTGCAGCGGTTCCGGCATCTCGATTTTCACCGAAGCGGCGGGGATATCCTCGAGCCGGTCGCATTTGATGCAACGGATATGATAATGCTTGCCGGTGTTGCCATCAAACTTTTTCTGGTTGCCGGCCAGCTCGACCTTGCGGATCAACCCGCATTCGGACAGAATCTCCAGGTTGCGGTAGATCGTCCCCAGGCTGACGCGCGGCAGTCTGCGTTTGACCCGCTCGTACACGTCGTCGGCGGTTAAGTGCGTGTTATTGCGCTTGAACTCATCGAGGATGAGCTGCCGCTGCCGGGTGATTCGCAGGTCCGCATTGGTCAGATGGCTTTCGCGGTTTGTCATAACAGTAATGATAACTAATTGCAGGTGGGTATGGTTTCGGAATTTTTGGATTTTTAGAAGATGGTGGGCAAGGCAGCTAATTGGCTCTGGATGAAGCGGTTAGGGCGGACTTTTTGTAGGTTAAGACCCCTCCGGTCTTGACTATTTTATTTAGCCTGCATTACTTTATATCGGATGATCTCTCACATCAAGCTGCGGCTTGCCGGCTTATAGCCTTAAGGATATAGAGAAATTACTCTTAATCCAAAAATCTAGCTAATTCCCTATAAAGCTGACCCGCACCACTTGATCCAGGCCTGTATTTTTCTGGAGTAAAATCCCCGTCTTTCAACTTTATCTTATTAAATATCTTTGTGAAATAGCCTTTTTCTACCAAACCCTTTAAATCTTTTGCAGCATTGTTATAAACGGGCCTTAACAATCTCATCAATGCTGATAATCCGGTTGTTCTATTCAAGATGAACCCGCGTTCGTTCTTATTCCAAGCATCTGGCCATTTTTCACTAACAGCTTTAAAATAGTTCCATATGTTCCCAGCTATAATTGCGTCATTTTCCCCAATGAAAAAATTTCTAAAAATATATTTTTCTTCTGATTTTCCTTCAGCATGGCTCAATTTTTTTCCCCTTTTTATAAGATCTCTATCCTCCATAGGATTCCATGAAATATAGGGCAGTAATCGATCAACAAATGCTGCTTGGGTTATTGTTTCACCAACATCTTCCGTCATGCCCAGGACTTTTATTTTTCTATAGAACGGGCTACCTTCTTTTTTATTTAGTAACCTCGCTATATCATGGGCGGTTTTTTGTGGGCTTCTTGATTTAGCATATTCATATAGATCATATTGTAATGATTTGCTTACCTTCATTTGCTTAAAGTTTATTGTCGCAAAAACCATTGCCTGATCTTCAATATCCATATCGACAAATATGGTTACATTTAGTTGAAATTGCCCATTATTAAATCCATCCAATCCCGCAATTCTATGTTGTCCATCAATTATTTTAGCCACATGGCGATCGTTTTTAATTTCCATGATTTTTGTATCAGGATTATATCTGACAGTTTCTTCTTCATCTTCTATTTCGTCATCGCCGGCATTAATAATCCGAGTTCTTGGTACTGCAAGAATTATGCTACTAGGGAATGAAGCATCGATTAGGTTAACGTATTTCTTTAATTCATTAACACGGCTTTTTGATAGGGTCCTTTCAATGCCCAGATATTTATCAAGCTCTCTATTCTCAAGTTTCCTGATATCCGCATAAGAAATATTGACTAGATCATCATGATTAATCACGCCCACATAAAATGTCCCGATGGGCTGAATCACCTCAATACATGGGAACTTAATGTATTCATCATTATTCATTGGGTATCGCCCATTGTTTTGTCAAAGCTTTCCTCTAATTTCTCTTCAGATTTTTCACGGCTCTTCTTTTGATATTCCAATTCCTGATTAGAAATCCAACGGTCTTTGCTAGTATGTATTACTTTTGAAATATATGAAAGCATTAAACTCAATACAAAAATGAATAAAGAAAACCAAAACAAAAATGCTTCATTAATATCCACTCGTTCTGAATATATATCTCTCATAACGGTTGACGCATACAAAGTTGAGACGATTAAAATCAGTGCATAAGCGCCTAGTCTCGCAATTGCCGCAGATGTCTTAATCTCATCCAGAGAATAAAGAATAGCCGCAAGCAGCGACGCCGCGTAAATACATAATTCTCCATGTGACAGGAAATCCACAAATCCTGTCCATTTGCTTACTATTTTCAATAAAAAAAATCCTATAATTAAGGGAAACATTATACCCATAAGGCCATACAGCAGCCATCTGAGACCGTTGCGCCAATCTTCCCACGAACTTTTTTTAAGATAGCCCCAAAATTCCATCTAATTAACCAATTTTTAATAATTAGTTATAATTAATTCCCCAATTTTGTAACGAATGGATTTACAGGTTATAAATCTTGTGACCTCTATTTTCATCATATTCCACCGCTTATAAAGTTCTCGTATTTCTTGTAAATCCGCGTTTGATATCAGAACCCTGCATCCTATTCGGTCGAGCCTATTTGCAAATATTGCGACATTTTTTTGATCGTCTATATTAAATCTTTCTTTCGTATAATGCGTGAAATACGACGTGCCATTTATTGGAGGATAGGGAGGGTCGATATATACGAAATCATCTTTTCTAACCCTTGGTAATATTTGTTCATAAGATGCTGAAATCATATCTACATATTTTAAATTGCAGCTCAATTGATTTATCTCTTCACGTGAAGGTATAGTGACAATTTTCCCCATTCCGTACGGGACATTATATTGTCCACCCTGATTAACTCGGAAAATTCCATTAAATGAGCTACGGTTTAAATATAAAAATCGCGCAGCCTGCTTAATATCGAATCTATTTATATTTCTATTAAATTCGTCCCTTATTTCATAATAATATTCTTTCGATGTTTTATTTACATGTTCCTTACAATATCTATAAAAGGTTTCCGGATTATCCCTTATTGTCTTAAAGCAATGGATAAGATGCTCATTGAGATCAGATAATACTGCCTTCCCTGGAAGCAGCGTCAAGAATAATGATCCAGCCCCAAGAAAAGGTTCATAATAGGTATTACCGTTCTCATCGAAATCCGGAGGGATGGATTTTAGCAGGTGTTTTATAAGCCCTTGTTTACCGCCTGCCCACCTTAAAAATGGCCTTAATTTTTTCCGTGACGCTTCGGAATCGGGAATGCTCATCATATACCCTTTTCAATTTTTACGCCAAAAATCAGCAACAGTGCTATTGATAATTAATTTTATTAAAATTCGTTCCCGCTGTCAATTAAAAAACATGGAATTCATTATTAATTTTGCAGCCTTGCTTATTTCCGCCGCCCCCCCTCTTTCCCCTTGCTCCTATCGCATATAGCCGCTTATAATTTTCCATAGATGCAAACGATCGGATTTTGGGAACGAGGGAGAAGGCGCTACCTCGGCCTCGCGGTTGGGCTGGTCGCGTTCGGGTTTTACTATGCGACCGCCTGCCGCCATATCCTTATCGGCGATTCGGGCGAACTGGCGCTGGCCGCCACCACCCTGGGGATCGCTCACCCGCCGGGCTACCCGCTTTTTACGCTGTTAGGTCGCCTTTTCATCGAAATTTTGCCGTTTTTCCGGGCGGTGTTCGCCGCGGGGCTGGTCAATATATTGGCTGCGGCCGGCGCGGTCGTGGCGATCTATTTCATCCTCAGCCGGTATCTCTCGATCTGGTCCGCCGCAATATTAAGCCTGCTTCTGGCTCTGGCCGCGCCGGTCTGGGCCGAAACGACCGGCTTTGAGGTCTATTCGCTCAACCTGCTGTTGATCTCGCTCACGCTGCTGGCGGTGACGGGAAATCATCCCCGCAAATGGCTGGTCGCCGCCTATCTTTTCGGCTTAGCGCTGACCAATCATCCGTCGGCGTTGAGCCTGCTGCCCCCTCTGGTCTATATGTTCATAAGAGACAGACAGCTTCACCGGTGGCGTCTGCTACTGGCCTGTTTTGTCGCGCTATTGCTGGCGGGCAGCCTCTATTTGTATCTGCCGATCCGCGCCTCATTGGATCCGATTGCCAACTGGGGCAATCCGCGGCTCTTCCGACCGTTTATCGACCACATCACGCTGGCCCAGTACCGCGGCTGGATCGGCTATTCGCTGAGCAACCTCGTTTTCAGTTGCCGGCTGTTTGCGATTACGCTGGTTGATTCCTGGTCGTGGATCGGGGCGCTGGCTGCGATTACCGGCATAATCGCGGGCTGGCAGGCAAACAGAGCCTTAACGATCAGCGCGCTTCTGCTGATTGCGACGAATGTTATTTTATCGTCCTCGCACCAGGCACTTGATTTCGGCCCGTTCTACCTGCCGGCGCTGTTGGGCGTGTTGCTTTTGCTCGCCAATAATCTCTGCTGGCTGGAGATGCGTTTAAAAAACCTGACGGCGAGGCTGGCGATTCATATCGCCGGAGTGACCGCGGTCGTTTTGCTGGTTGTGTTCAATTACTCTGATATTGATAAATCAAAATATTCTCTTTATGAAGACTTTTCGAGACTGGTGCTGGACACGGCTGCCGACGGCGTCATTTTTTCGGCTGGCGATATCAATTCGTTCGGCGTGCTTTACCTGCGCTATGCCGAAAACTATCGCCCCTCAGTGGAAATCTACGACCGCTCGGTGCGGCTGGCCGCGCTTACTAAGAGGGCCTCGCAATTAACCGGCAATAAAATATCTGATCATAAAACCGCGCGGGCTGCCTTGATCGAGAAGCGACTCTCAAATTATTTCGTGACGAGAAATCATTATGCCTATGAGCCGGAGTGGCCGGGATTGCCGGATTCTCTCTATTCGGATGGTATTTTGTATTCGCTGCAAAGACCTCTTGACGGTAAACCTGTTCTGCCTCAGTACCCGGCCGAATTCGAGCCCGGCGACGTGCTGTCGCGGCAGCTTCTGATCAATCTCGACCTGGCACGCGGCGAGGATGCCTTAAAGGGTCAACCGCCGGATTCCGCAGCGGCCCTGCGCGCATTCAACTTAGCCCTGTCGAGGCTGCCCGATGAGCCTCGCGCGCTGGTGTTGAATAACGTCGGCATATTTTTCAGAAGTGTCGGGTATCTGGATCTGGCTCTGCGGACTTACCACGAGGCGCTCAGCCGGCCGCTTAGCATCGACCAGCAACGGCGTGATATTCGCTACAACATCTCCAATGTTTATAAGGACTGGGGCAACCGCTCGATCAGCGTCGGCGATTTCGGCGGAGCCGTTCGCAATTACGCTGAGGCTCTAAAATATGATGCTGACAATGCTGAGCTGCTGCTGAATATGGGGCTGATTTATGCGCGCGGTTTACACGACACCACCCGCGCGCTGGAGTATCTGGATAGATACCTGGCCAAAAATCCCAGCGATACGCGCGTGGACGGGCTGATAAAAGCGCTGCGGCGGAGATGATCACACGTAATTTATTGTAGGGACAGCACCCCTATGCTGTCCGGGGCCGTTGACAAATGCCAGTTTGGTGTTTCGCGTAGGGGCGAATTGAATTCGCCCCGTTAGATTATTGCCATAATTCAAAAAGGGCGTATGCGATACGCCCCTACCCAAAAATATCCCTTCATTCTATTAAAATTAAAAGGGATTTTGCCATCAGTCTGTCACGGTACCCCTGCGCTGTCCGGACCTTTTAACACGGACAGATCAGGGGATCTGTCCCTACAAACGGCGCTTTACCTAAAAAAATTGCCCCCTTCCTGCGAAGGGGGCAACTACTCCTGATTGTGTAGATGCAAGATCTACTCCCGCATCTCAGATATTCGCTCTAACCAGCCCTATCTTACCTCCTTTGGTCTAGAGTGCCCCTATTTCAACATGACAAGCTTTTGAATGCTCGTCGTTAAATTATCTCCAAATGCATTCAACCTGGCGAAATAGATTCCTGAAGATACCTTTTCGCCGGCGCTGCTTTCGCCATTCCAGATAGCCTGATGATAACCGGCTTCAAACTGCCCGGCCGCGATCTCTTTCACCAGGCGGCCGGCCAAGTCATAGATATTAAGCGATACCTCGGCCGCCGCTGGCAGTGCGAATTCGATGCTAACAGTCGGATTGAACGGATTAGGATAGCAGCTTGTTATCCCGAACTGCACCGGCAAGGGCGCAACCTGCCTGGTCAGGGCCGTCGCCAGGCTGCCGGAGGCATCGGAAACTGAAACCGCGGACGGACGGACGCTGATATTTCGCTCCGGCAGTTCGATCGTAAGTATTTCGGTTTCGCCCGCCGCGATGCGATTGGCGGTCAGGCTGTAGGCGCAGACGCGCAGAAGCCCCGGCAATTCATAGGTTCTGAATTCCATGCCCAGGTCGTTGTTGAAGGATAACCGGTAGTCGATCCCCTCCGGTATCGGCAGATCGATCAGGAAACCGCCGATATCGAAATCAGTATCGAGAATCAGCTTTGCTTGACCGGGCTCGTCCTGATCGATAATAAATTCGACCGGGTTTTCGCCTTCAAGGGGCCCGACTTTCGGATTGTACTGAATGCCGTTTATCACATTGATCATGAAGATAAGATCGGCGATCGTGGCCCTGGCGCTGTCCGCGTTTACGTCGGAGGCCCACATCTGGGCAAGATTGAAGGGATAGCCGTCCGGGTCGATAAGGTGATTCGCCAGCACGAGGACGTCGCCGATTTCAAAGGAATAGCCGTTAAAATTGAGATCGCCGACTCGCAAATCGTGCTGGTTCAATATCCGGATCGAGCCGCACCGGAAATCCAGCAGAAACGTTCCGAATTGGCTGCTATCAGGCGGGTCGGCACAGCCATTACCAAACCAGACATGGTAGCCGCTCGAATCGGAAACCGCGTTGTCGTAGATAACGTCCTGGTTCGCATAACAGATGGGGACCACGAAATCGATCGGGTATTCACCCGGAACTACCTCGAATTCGAACACGAAGATCGGCTCATTCGGATCAATCTCGCACAGCGGCCCGTGCTCTTGTTGATTATTAATGTCGGCGATATACAACAGCTGAACCGTGCCGGGGCCGAAAGCACCGATGTTAATATTTAGATACTCCTGGCCAAAATCCAGATTGGCGGTTGGCTCTACGCTTATTAAGTTCAACACCGAAGCATCCCAGGTGATCGAGGCATTCAGGCCGCCTACGCACAGGCAATCATGCGTATCGAGGTAGAGGCCAACTTCGCCGGTGTACCCCGGTATCACTGGCACCTCTTCGTCCATGGAATATTCGATTACGCCAAGAACGGCGATTACATAATGGATGCTCGGGGCTGGCGTGCAGATCCCATCGGAGGCTTCCACGTGAACGTCATAAGTATAATATTCGCCGCAAGCCGAATCGGGCACCGTGAAGCAGTACAGGCCGAGCCAATGCCCCGGTTCATCGATGATGGGGATGAACTCGCCGTATTCGGCGCTCATTTCGATAAAGTTGCCATCGGGATCGATCACCTCTATCGTGTCACAGAAGTTCTCGAATATACAAAGTGAGGTATCACCGAATTCAGGGAATACCAGTTCGGGGCAAGTATTGATTACGATATTGAGCACGGTCGTGCATTCATCGGTTTCGCCGCATTCGTCGGTGACCGTCAGAATGATCGTATTCGTACCGGCTAACGGGACAAAACAAACCTGGCCGCCGGTGGCGGTGTCGGCCGGATCGCCGTTAGCTTCCACTACCACGGTGGCGAGATTGCCATCCGGATCGCTCCAGCCGAACCCGGGCAGGCAGAACTCGCTGAAATCGTCCACCTGGATGGTATTATTCGGAGGGCAGGTCGCCACCGGCGGATTATTTTCCGCCAGGGTGATCAGCTGAACGCATTGCGCGCTGTTGCCGCAGGCATCCGTAGCGACCCAGGTTCTCGTGATCACGTTGCCCACCTGCTGATCCGAATGAGTCACGATCGGCGAATCATCGCAGTTATCGGTGGCGGTTGCCTGGCCGGTTGCCGATGGATCGGTCGGGCCGTTGCATTCTACCACTGCGTCGGCCGGGCAGGTTACTATCGGGTCCGTGGTATCTTCGACATTGATGACCTGTACACATTGCACGCTATTGCCGCAGGCGTCGGTAGCTGTCCATGTGCGCGTAATAACAAACTCCTGCGGGCAACTGCCGTCGACTAAGACATCAGCATAGGTAACCACGGGCGCGGGATCGCAATTATCGGTTGCGGTGGCCATGCCGGTAGAGGACGGGGCGGTCGATTGATCACATTCCACAGTTAAATTGCCGGGGCAGGAAGTAAAGGTCGGATCGGTCGTATCTTCAATGGTAATAGTCTGCACGCATTGCGCGCTGTTGCCCGATTCATCGGTGGCCGTCCAGGTGCGCGTGATCACATTCTCTTGCGGGCAGTCGCCCTGAACTTCGCTATCGGCATAACCTATCGCAGGGTCCGGATCGCAATCGTCGGTGGCGGAAGCAAAACCGGTATGCGACGGATCGGTAGACTCGTCGCATTCTATTGTCAGATCAGGCGGACAGGTTATCACCGGATCAACATCGTCTTCGACAGTGATGGTCTGCTCGCATTGCGCACTATTGCCGCAGGCATCGGTCGCCACCCAGGTGCGAACGATCACTTCTAACTGGCGCTGGTCGGTATGAGTGATGACTGGCGTTGGGTCGCAATTATCGGTCGCGGTTGCGTAACCTGTGTGCGAGGGGTCGGTCGATTCGCCGCAACCGACGGTTATATCGGCGGGACAACTAATCACCGGCTCTATCGTATCATCAATAGTTATCAATTGTTCACATTCGTTGAAATTGCCGCTGGCATCGGTAACGCGATATGTTCTTGTTATAACCTCGGGGCAAGATTCGCCATCGGAAACGTCACCCATAAAGACGACCACCGGCGCCGGATCGCAATCATCAGATGCGACTACCATTCCAATATCTGGCGGCGGCACATCATCGGGGCATTGCACGAAGACGTCGGCAGGGCAGGCTATCGAAGGCGGCGTATCGTCGATTATGGTGATCGTCTGCTGGCATTGATCCACGTTGCCGCAATCGTCGGTGGCCACCCAGGTCCGGGTAATGACGTTGGCCACCTGGTTGTCCGAATAAATTATGTCAACCGAGCCATCGCAGTTATCGGAGGCGGTGGCAGTGCCGGTATGTGCTGGAACTGTAGGATCGTTGCAATCGACTACGACGTTGGCCGGACAACTGATTACCGGCGCCGTGTTATCTTCGACCGTGATCACCTGGTTGCACTGGCTGATATTGCCACAGTCATCGGTGGCCGTCCAGGTGCGAGTAATTATTTTTTCTTGAGGACATATTCCGGGTGTTTCAACATCGCTATAGGTGATGCCCGGCGATGAGTCGCAATTATCGGTGGCGCTGGCCGTGCCGGTATGCGCCGGGTCGCTCGAATCGTCGCAATCTATGAATATATCGGCCGGGCAGGTAATCGCCGGCGCTAACGTGTCATCTATCGTGATGGTTTGCGTGCATTCTGCGAAATTGCCGCTGGCATCAGTCGCCCGGTAAGTGCGCGTGATGACCTCCGGGCAGGTGTTGCCATCGGATATATCACCGACGTGAATAACCGTCGGATCAGGATCGCAATCGTCAACAGCGGTAACGGATCCGATATCCACTGCCGGCACGTTGGCCAGGCACTGAACCGCTACATCGGCCGGGCAGGTGATGGCCGGCGGCGTTGTGTCGTCTATCGTGATGGTTTGCACACACTGGGCGCTATTGCCGCAGGCATCGGTGGCTGTCCACGTGCGGGTTATGACATTAGCGATCTGCTGATCGGTATGAGTGACAACCGGGGCCGGATCGCAATTATCGGTCGCGGTGGCAAAACCGGTGCTGGCGGGATCGGTGGGATCATTGCAATCGACTATGACGTTCGCGGGACAGGTAATAATCGGGTCCTCGTCATCGACTACGGTGATGATTTGATCGCACTCATCGGTGGCGCCGCATTCATCGGTGGCCACCCAGGTGCGCGTGATAACTTTTTCCTGAGGACAGGCGCCGGCGACCTCGGTATCGCTGAAAGTAATAGTCGGGGCCGGGCCATGGTCATCGGTCGCGGTGGCTGTACCGGTATGCGATGGAGCTGTCGATTCATCGCAGCCGATAGTAAGATCGGGTGGGCAGGTGATTTGCGGTGGGTCATTCAGATCAACGGCAACATCCACCGTGCAAGCCGCTGTCGCGCCGCAATCGTCAGTGGCGGTCAGGATGATATAATTATGGCCGACGACCGGCGTGAACGTCACGTCGTCGCCGGCGAGCGTACCGTTGTTGACCTGGCAGGTCGCCAGATTGCCATCGGGATCGCTGCAGACGAAACCGGATATCGTGATCGGCGACAGGTCGCAGACGAACATCGTCGTATCGCATCTATCGCCCCACGGGCAATTGGCCTGCGGCGGGCTGTTCAGGGTTACGTTTACGACCGTTTCGCAGGTATCCGCCGAGCCCTGCGAATCGGTGGCGATTAGCTCGATCGTGTATTCGCCGGAGCCGCCGGGCGTAAAGCAAACCGTACCGGCATTGAGCGTGCCCGGCGAAACCGTGCAGGATTGCAGATCGCCGTCGGGATCATAACATGCGAAACCGTCGATACAAATTTCGCTCAGATCACAGACGAATAAATCCTGGTCGCCGGGGCAGGTGGCGACCGGCGGCGCGCTCGGACAATTAATCCCCAGAATCATGTCGTTATGATCGAAATTCGATGATGTGTGATCGTCGTCGATATATATCAGGAAATTATAATCGCCGGTGGTCGTGAAATCCTCGGTGGAGCTGTAAAAACTATAAGTGGCGCCAGTGCCCTTATAAGCGCTGACATCATAAACCATGAACCATTGATGTTCATTGGCCCCGGAATTGTATGTGAGGCTCCGCTCGGAAAACAGGTAGGAATCGGAGCCATCGAGGTTGCCATCGTCGTCGGTATCATTGAAAAGCCACAGGCCGATAGTCGTGGCCGCCAGCGAAGTATAGAAATTGTGACCTTGATCGTCATCGCCCACGAAAATATAAGTCGTATCGTCCCCCACGCCCAGGTCGGTGTAATAACCAAAATGATTCACATCCTCCCAGGGAGTGTATTCTTTTAAAAGCGTCCAGGTCTGGTTGCCGCCGCAGAGCTGAATCACCAGATCTTCATCGGGGTCTGCCAGCGGCTGGACGGTGACATTGTTGATTTTAAGATAAGGCTCACCGGACGTGATGACCTCATTTTCACCGTTGTTGCCATTATAAATTTTGGTAAATAAAACGACACCATCATCCGTAACCACCAATCGGCCGTGATGGGCGAATGGGGTGGCTTCGGCCGCACCATCAATACCGCTGGCGGATTTTGGCTCATCATAAGAGTAATAGTAATCATTATCAATATCTATATAGCCCCAGATCTTGTTATTAACCAAATCTCCCGACACGTGAACTGTTCTGCTGTAATAGGTTACACCATCATAAACAAATGCGTAATTCCACCCGGATGCCTTATTATCTGTTCTGCCAAACTCCCAGATGCGATAGGGGGTTGCAAAATCCTCGGCTAACCTGGCGTTACCCGAGCTCTTCAAATACTGCTGGCCATCGACATAAGCCGGCGACAAATCATCGCCTGATATCGCGAGCATCACTTCACCCCGGGAAGCGACGGCTTCGGCGACAAACAATGTGATATCGGCCGGGCCGTTCAACTCATCGATAATCGAATAGGAAGCCTGCACACCCACAGCCGATCTCGCCACCCGATCTTGAACGCCCAACATGATATCGGGCCGGTCGGAAAAATCGGCTGAACCCAAGGCGATGCCGTTTGACCAGAGGAAAAGCGCCAAAGCAGCTATCAGGATAACCGTCCGAGGATTATGCAGCACAGAACCAAACCGTAACCAGTTCATGTACTCTCCACGTAAAAGGCAAGGCACATTAACGTCGGTGCTTCACCGCTTATAAAAGTTATTGTCTTAAGTTACTTGGGGAATGCCGCTTTACGGCATGCCTGATTTCCTGAAGTACCCCAAGAAGTTAAAGGGTAATACGTTACTACGGCCGAAATATAAGCAGGCCCTTTAAACCTGTCAAGGAAAATATCGTGTTGTCGATAAGAAAAATATGAGAGTCGATTTTCGTTTGACGCTGAAAAACGCCATAGTTTCTGACAAATTTATCGATTACCTGGAGTTCCAGTGGCAGGAGGATTTATCGCCTGTGCAACTGGCCGGGCGCTTCAACCGCTGGCTCTACGATGACGAATTTGTGCGCAAAAGCTTGCCGGATCTGGCTCGCGCCGGTCAGTGCTTGCTGTTTATAAGCCCCCTGAACTAAACAAGTTATAGCTGTTCAATCGATTCTGCACTGCGCGTTGGCGGAGTCAGGACTATATTCAATTTTACTAATAATGGCAACAATGATCCCAGGGCCTCGACGTTCTGACTTCGACTTTCTACATAGTATAATCCCTTGAAATCGGCCGCCAGGGCGTTGGTGCGACTCAACAGAATATCCCTGAAACTGCCGGTTTCTGTCTTTTCCGTCCAGACCTGAACCGGCTTTTTTATTTTCAGGCCTTTGGCATACGCCAGCGAATCGGCGTAGTCGGGAGACTCATTAAGGTAAAAAAAGGTCAGCTTCAGTTCTTCGGCCTGACCGATAGCCAGCCTCACCGCCTCCCTGTCCATTTCTCCTGACTTGATAAAATAGCAGGCCTGCAGCATCGGGAAGAGACCGAAGATGCGACGAAAATTTTTTTCATTCAACTCGTCGGTGATAATCGTTTTCGATAGCTTGTGGCTACGCAGAATTACCTCCCAGCTGGCTCTGTCGGTCGGCAATTCGAGAATGCCCTGACCCTGGCTGGATTTCAGGGCCTTCGCCAACTTGGCATCCGGCACCTGGTCCGGTTTCAGCACAAATCCGAAGGGGACATCGAGCCAGATCAGGTCCAGGGCATCCCGGCTCTTGAGGTCGGCAAAATCGGTGAAGACAACCGAAACGGCCGATATCGCCGGCAGAGTGGCATCCGGCGCCAGGTGATATTCGGAAACGGTATCGCCAAAATCCGATCTGATCAGTCTCACAATCAGGCCGTCCGGGCGCTGCAGTTCCAGAGCATCATAAACGATATTATAGAAATCCCGGCACCGAGCTTGCAGACGAAAAACGAACCAGGAGTAAGGATAATCTTTCGGCCAGCCACTTTTGAACGAAGGGTAATCGCTTTTGAGTCCTCGAAAATTTTGCGGCTGCTCCGTCAGGGGCGCGCGGCCCAAACCGATGTCGCTCAAAATTTCTTTGATTACCTGTCCGGATTCGATATCGCCTTGAATTATGCCCGGAGCGGATCGCCGGAGTGTGGAATGATATAGCGCGTTTATTTTCTGATGATATTTTACCGCAATCAATGTAATAGCCACCGCCAGGAGGAAGAACAGCGCGATCTTCTGCCCTGCGGCGACACGAGAACGCCGCTGCTCTCTCGTGATCCAGACCTTCATATTCAGCGAGCGATCGATTGGTCTTCCCAGATGCGAATTCTCATTACGCCGTTTTGTGAGCGTCTGAATTTGAAAACGGCCCAGCCGTTAGCCTCGAACTGACCATAATTATAATCCCCGGTGATATCCCTCAGTGACAGATGGAAATTCACGTTCCAGACTTCCCAGCTTTCGCCGGCATGGTCAGGGTGGGTATCCGGTTCAGGTTGCAGCCGGATCGGCAGCCAGGTGTCCAGCCTGATTTCGTCGAAGGTTTCGAATAATCTGCGCGTGCGATACAGGTCGCCGGATATGCCATCCCGGGGTACCTCGACAATCTCAATCTGGCCATACCGATCCTGGTCTATGTAGATGAACACGAAATCATCGTCGAGGCAGTTTTCGTAGACGTCGATATCATTGTTTTCATAGGCATATTTGAAATTGGCCAAGACGTTGGCGGCGGCTGTCGAATCATCGGGATCGTTCTGGGCCAGGATCGGCGCCAGAAAGCGCGATTCGGCCTGCGCGGGCGCGAACGGATTGGTGCAGGAAAAAGTGGCGGCCAAAAGTAGCGTGACCGACGCAGCCAATATTATTTTGCCTGATTGCTTTCTATTCATCGATTACGATACTCCGCTTTGAAGTCGCCCCAGTCAAGCTCGCTTCTTGTGGATGGCAGCTCCTGCCAAAAATCGATGCTCCACCAGTTGAATTGAGTCTGGCTTAAACCGAACCCAGCCAGGCCCTCGATCAGCGTCGTGTCTACTCCCAGCGAATCGGATTCGACGACCCGGAGTATGTAATTTCGATAGATGACCGCCAGGGTGTCACCGAGGCTGTCGGGGTAGTCGGTCGAGGAACTGAGAATCAAATCGAGATAGCGGCCGCTTTCGCTGAACGTGGAAAAAATGTTTTGCGTGGTCGCCAGCTCGACGTCCTTGAACCAGTCATGAAACAGGTAGCCGTTGCCTTGAGCTTCGGCCTCTATCGAATCCTCCGGCGCGGAAAAGACGAATTGATCGGACAGGCAAAGCTGAAAGTTCTGAATATTTTTTTCATTATAAGCAAACAACAAATTGATCAGGACCACTTCCGGGGTGGCCGGCGTTTCCCACGTGCCGCTGGTGCCAGCCGGCAATTCGCTATCCCGAGTCGCGAACGGATTTTTCAGGCACCCGGCGCTCAGCAACCCGATGGCCAAAACTATGAATAAAAGCCGTTTCAAAACATGTACCTCACGGAGACGTTGACGAATTCGGTAATATCGGTACCCCGACCCCGGATTGCCCATTCACGGCGATTGTAGCGCAGCTGAAGATATTCAGTCTGGCTGAAACTCCAGGTCATAATGACGCCCGCGATATTTTTGAAATCGTGCAGCCTCTCTTCACGAATTACCTCGCTCCCCTCGACCGGCATGGAAACGTCGGCGATAACGTGATTATATTCTTTTTTAAGTTCCCAGGAGTATTCCTGTTCGATATATATGTCCTTAAAGGGCCGATAACCGATTTTCAAATTTAAATTATGATAACGACGATCCCAGCCGGTGGCCTGCTGCCAATTTTCTTCGGACCAGATTAATTTGCCGTAGTCTTCATACCTGTACAAATATGCCGGCACGATATTGAAGCGGTCGGTTACCTGCCATTCGATCGCGGACCGGGAGTAGCCACGCCGAAAAATCCGGCTGGGCGTATCGATCGGCTTGGGTACGTAATCATAGATTATATAATTGGCCTGAATCCCGAATTCCTGATTCGCAACCAGCCGCGGCGCGAGCCGCCAATTGAAAGTCGTTCCCAGCAAATAGGTTTCGTTCTGGTTGTTGTTCGCCGAATTTAGGCTGCGGGTATAAATCTGGTGAAAATTGCTGTACCCGATCCTCAAATCGCCGCTAAACTCGGGCTGGAAAACGTGCCGGATACGGAAATTGTAGATCTGGGTTTCCAGGTCGCGGTCGCTATCGGAATTGCCGTGCAGGCCATAATAGGAAGTCACACCCGCTATGCCATCGAATACCACGCTGTCAGTCTCGAATACGAGGCCCTCCAGCCGGAACGATAATTCGCCGAGCTCCAGCCATTGGTCCAGGAAAATGCCCCGGTAATCCTCTTCGCCCCACCGGTAACGATAGCCGCCGGTGAGTCTCCACCGCTCATAAAAATCACGCGAAACCTCAACCCGATAATTGCGTCCCTGATTATAATTATCCGCTTGAGCGGCGTTCAATGGTTCCGTACTTTCAGCGCGGTAGTAATAGCTCAAAAAACTGATATCGCCATCCAGGCTGGCCTTGAAATCGGCCGGCAAAACAAGGCGGGCGGTGTAGGCGGCCCCGCGATCGATTTTGACCTGCCGGGCAATACGGTCGGCCCCGAACGACCCCGGCGAAGCGCCCACAAAATATCTCGTCGTGTTTTCATTATTGTAAATTCTCCAGGTCAGCGTATCGGCGGACGCAAATGGCATGACACTGGCCAGGGCGGAACTGAATTCGCTGAAGGGGATGCGGTTCAGACCATAATATGCATAGGCAATATTTGATCGCACCTCATTTCTCAATAACCGCATCGGCCGGGTCTGTGCCGCCACCCCGTAACCCAGACCCTCATCCACCCCCGCCGGCGACTCCCCGATTCGCTTGATAGCGCGGTCAGCGACGAATGGGGTAATCTGCACGTGCCTGATCCGATCCACCGGCACGGCGAGCTTGAGCTCCGAAGTGTAAACTATCCTGTTTTCGAGGGCGTTTCTGGTATGTCTCATAAATGGCTCAAGCCTGATGCCTTTCACGATGTCATAGTCGGCCCGGAACTCGGCCCCGACGTTTTCCTGCCAGCGCCGGTATGGCTTTTTCAGAAGGATCGAATTCGTATTTATGCTAAGATTGCACTTCAGTCGATCGAAATCGAACGCCTTTTGATAGCTATTATCCCAGGTGTAGGTGTTGTTATTCTGCGAATAATCGAAAACCAGCAGCGAAGGGGTATACGCCTGCACCTCGCTGCCAATACCCAGCCAGCCAATTGCCCAGAGTGCGATTACGGATTTTTTCCAGACCATAATTTAAAAAGTTGCAGGTACTCGTCCAGGCTCAGTTGTTCGGCGCGGACGTCGAGGTCCAGGCCAAGAGCCTTGATCAGGTCCTCACAATCTTTTTTCGGCAATTCCAGGCCCAACTGCATGGAATTGGCCAGAGTTTTGCGCTTTTGCTGGAAGCAGCCGCGGACGAACGAGTTGAAATCGCGGGGGTTGCTCAATTCCAGCGCCGCCGGTTCGATACTGACCACAGCCGACATGACTGCCGGCGCCGGCCTAAATGAACCGGGCTTGATATTGAACAAGCGTTTGATCGTAAAGCCAGCCGCCATTATCACCGTAAATGAACCATATGCTCGGCTGCCCCGGGCGGCGGTCAGCCTATCGGCCACCTCGGCCTGCAGAGTCAGCACGGCGCAGATTAGCGATTTTCTGAACTCCAGCAGCTTTTCCAGAATGGCGGTGCTGATATTATAGGGGATATTGCCGATCAACTTCATTTTCGGCGGCAACTCGTCATTTTCGATTTTCAGAAAGTCCCGACTGATCAAATTAACAGATGTATTCCCGTCAAATTTTTTCTGCAGATAAGCTACCAGGTCACGATCCAGCTCAATGGCTGTTACCCGGCACTTCTTTTCCAGCAGCAACTCGGTAAGAATTCCTTTTCCAGGACCGATTTCGACGACATCATCGCCGGCGACCGGACTCAGGGCATTGACTATTCGCCCGGCCAGCCTGGTATCAACCATAAAGTGCTGACCGAACCGTTTTTTTGCTTCAAGGTGCGGCATATTCTCGTATTTTCAAAGGCATACCGAGGCGCGCCGCAAGTTTTTGACATTCGTCTTTGTCGATCTCCGGCACGTCAACGATACTCAAGACCGTTTGCAGGCCGGCGTCTCGACACCTTTCCGCGAATCGGACCACTTCATCGTAAATCATCTCTCCGAACTGCGGGCGGCAGATTTCGCTATAGGTCCCGGCGTCCGGTGCGTTGAGGCTGACATTGACGACGTCTATCAGGCCCGCCAGTTTTTGCGGCAGGTCGATTTTGTTGACATAGCTGCCCTGGCCGTTGGTGTTGAGCCTCAGCGGCACTTGCCCGGATTTAAATTTCTCCGCTAATGATAATAACAATTCGGCCCGTAGGGTCGGTTCGCCCAAGCCGCAGAAAACTATTTCGTCATAATTATTATGCTTTCGAACCGCCTCAAGAATCTGCGATTCGGTCGGTTCGGATGATAAGAGCAAATTATGTCCGGCGACGCGGCAGCCGGTGTTTTTCGGGCAAAAATAGCAGTTGTTGGTGCAGCGAGCGGTAAGGTTTATATACAAACTTCGGCCTATCTTATAGGCTAATTTTGGCGGGTCGGCTAATTTTATATTTAAGGCTCGCGCGGCGTTGTATTCGCTGATCCGTTCGATATCGTCATATGAATATCTGGGATACGCCTCGACCAGCTTTTCGATAACGTGATGGATGTAATCCGGCCGGTTGCGCTTGCCGCGATACTGCTGAGGCGGGAGGTAGGGGCAATCAGTCTCCGTGAGCAAACGTGAAATCGGCATGGAGGCGGCTACCTGCGGTCCGCGCGATTTGGGATAGGTAATCGGACCGCCGAAAGCTATAAAATACCCCATCGCAATACCTTGCCGCGCTTCGGCCTCATCACCCGGAAATGCATGCAGAATCCCCTGATGTCGCTTGCGTTTGTCAAGTATCTCATAGGTCTGGTCCAGCGCCTGCCGAATATGAAACACAACCGGCAAATTTAATTCATCGGCCAGGTCAAGTTGTCGGGCAAAGGCTTTCAACTGCGCCTCAGGTGGGGATAGATTACGATAATAATCAAGGCCGATTTCGCCGATGGCCACCACTTTCGGGCGCCGCGCCAATTTCTTGATCTCAGTGAAGATATTGTCATCTAAGTCCTTGGCATCATGAGGATGATAACCGACCGTCGCATAGATAAAATCATACTTTTCGGCCAAGGCGATTGAGGCCCGGGAAGTTTCCAGATCGACGCCGATATTGACGATCGCCTTGACGCCATTAGCCCGGCATTCGCCGATGACCTTCTCACGATCACCGTCATATTGCACGAAATCAAGATGGGCGTGTGTGTCGATCATGAAATAACCTCCGGCTGATAATATAAGCTTCGCCGGTTGGAGAGCCAAGGCAAATAGGTAATCCGGTATCCCCGATTGCCGGAAATCGTATAATCTGTCCCTGCAGTTTGATTCGATGCCCTGATAGCCCCCATTAGCGGAAAACCCTTCGGTCTGGATTGTTTTTTTAGGGGCAGAAAACTTCGGCCCGCGAATATCGGTTATTTATTCGGGAATTATTTGGGGATAATTTGAGCAGCGAAGAACAAACCAAAAATATCGCCTTATGCGATCTCTGCGGCCACGAGATGATCGCCTGGCAGTGCGAATTAATTTGCCAGAACTGTGGCTATCGCCGGGATTGCACGGATGGGTGACCTTGTACAAAACTATTTATTATCTCAGCAACGTCAGCTTGCGGGTGAATACCTGGCGGTTTTCCATCTGGCCGACAGTCATCTTAACGAAATAATAGCCTGACGGCAATGAGGCGCCGGCTGAATCGAAGCCACCCCACATTAGCGAATGATGTCCCGGCTCATAGGACGCCGCTTCGAATTCGCGCACAATTTGCCCCAGGGCATCATAAATAACAAAAGATACATCTTCCGGCTTCGTCACCGTGAAGTGAATGTTTGTCCGCGCAGCGAATGGACTGGGGAGGTACTTATCAATACGGGTAACAAGCGTGTTTCTTTCGTGTTCTACCTCAGCGAGAGGCTCACCGACCGCCGCTATTGCCCAGCTTTCCCAGGTAAACGGGTAGTAACCATCATAGCGAATTAAATACATTACCCATGGACCTTTGGCGTTATGGCCGATAAAATCATCGAGGCTGCCCGGCCTGTCCGCCTCCCCTGGCGTATCGACCCAGCAGGGGAATTGGCGTTTGTTGCTGTGATTATGTAAGGTGATTTCCTTTCCCCATGGGGCAGACACCGTTATAATAAATTCTCCCGGCAGATCACCAAATGTGGCCATATCGATATAAAAATCCAGATCACTGATAATAATATCCGCCGGAAAATCGATGATATCGATTAAGGTCGAGCCCTCTTCCGAGGGTATAGCCACATTCGGCCGGGAATACAATGTATCATACTGCTGGGCAAAGATACATCGCCCGAAAAACAACCAAAAGCCAATAAGCATAAAAAGTGGCATACCTATTTTGTTTTTCATCTCTTCACTCCCTTGGATAAATGGCTATGCCCATCACGGTTTTTTCTATTTCGCCATGTCATCCAGCACTGGATTTAAGGTAGGAGCAGTTAATGGCCTCCTACGGTATCGACGTATACGGTCAAATCCAGAACAACCTGGTCAACTTTAGGTTTATCCTGTAAAACAGGGTAGCCGACCAACTTGAATTTAACATTTTCATCTTTATACTCATACCAGAAGTCGCAATTTTTGCAGCCCGGAACTGATTCATCGTGTTCGACCTTTTTTACGTCCAGCTCTGGCAGGTTAAAAAACTGATTAGCTTTTTCGATAAAGCTTCCTTTGGAATCGTAATAAGTAAAGACAATAATATGGCAGAATCTACCATACCAGCCGGAAAAACGAATTGGAATGCTCTCCGAGATAATATTAAAATAGAATTCTGTCCTTTTAAGTCGTTTCAAATAGTAATTCTTTGCATAATCAAATATCTTTTCGTCATAGTATCTGGAGGATAGCACCGGTTTGACAATTGATTTAAGAAACGCTATTGAGGAACTGTCGGTTGCGACGCTATCTATAAAATCACCCGGCGCAATTGAGATCGGCGGTTGGTAATAGTAGCCAGGATATTCCTCATATTTGGTTCTGGTGAAATCATGTTCAGGTTTAACAATTGATGATCTTATAGTATCGGCCCAGGACAAACCAATTTTCGCCAATCTATAGCTTGTTATAATAAGAAGGGAATCGGAGTTTCCTGTCCTAATATCCGTAGCGCCCCCCAACGGTGTCAATAGCATTATATTAAGAATTAACATCACAATAATCGGGTTGCTTTTCATGGCTTTTTCCCCATCTTAAGGGTGGATACAATTTGAGTGAAAAATTCTTTTAAATGTGCCCCATTTTGGAGTCGGCCTGCTTGTGGGAATTGTAGATGCACTCCAATCATAAAATCCGGGAGATGTGCTGGGAGGCTCTGTCGGATCGCAGCCAATATTATAATAGTACCTAAACTCGCGGGCATACCAACTCTCCCACCTGTAATTGATGTTGAAAACTGGATCAAATATTAAATGATGGGTGCCCGCGGTGTCAGTGAAAGCATAATGGGTGACCATATGGTAGGTAAAACTATAGGCACCATCCGGCCACGAGCCTCCGATATCGCGCACTGTCCAGAGCAGATCCGGAAAAGTATCGATTGGCGGGTAATTGGTTCCATAATATGAATTAATCCAATAATCCATCCTGGTAGAATCGCTTTCCTCTTCCCCCGACAATAATGTTCGGCAATTTATCGGTATGCCTATTGAATGCATCATAGCAGTCATATACATGGCAAAATCTGCGCATAAGCCAATTCTTTGCCTATAAAGCTGGATTGGAATATCATAATAACCTCTACCTGGATCATACGTATACCCCTCCCCATTTATTCCCGCCGAAGTTCGTTCTAAGATAATTGGTATGCTATCCTGATCCTGAGCATACTCCTTGCACACCTGCTCCAAACAGGCATTGACGTTTATGGGGTAAACTTCGGTATGCGATTGAATCGGCTTATCGAAAATCCGGTATATTACGTGCGGGCCGGATACCGTGCCCGTGCGCGGCCCCCGCAGGGCGGAAACCGTAAATTGCCAGGCATAAGTTAAGGAATCGTAACCGATGCTGTCAGAGAGATTCCCCACGCTGCTGACACTGTCAATATCCAAGAAATAGTCGTGATTCAATTGGAAGGTATCCGGCGCCGTAATAAAATTCAGGTTGTTGTCACTCGGCAGAGCTTGATATTGGACCTGGAGCAGGTGGTTGGGCGTATGATTAGCTCTTATCCTTATATTCATGCCTATTTTTTCATTGCGAATATAACAAACAGGCTCATTTTTGCCTGTGGAGTCCCAGTGAGGCGGCGTGATCAGCTCAGTTTGTGGCGGGATCGAACTGGGGTCCTCCCGGCAGAGATCCTGGTCGCCCGTGAATGTTATTTGCTCTACGGAAAATAAATAGACCCCTATGCGGGCATGATCCTCGGGGCCTCGGTGGGTATCTTTTTTGCAGCCGGCTTTGCGCGGATAGACGGTCAATTCCTCGTAGCCCCAGCCCCAGTGTTCGAAATGATCGAAGGGATCGCTAAATAATTGCCTTAATGTACCCGCCGCCAGGTTGCCTTTATATTCGGCGACCGGCAGAGCATTGACCAAAGGGAGGGCGGTAATAATCGAATCATCGCCGTTGCTGGCCTTGATTATAGCCTCGACTACTTGATCGGGGTTTTCCGGCTGGACATCCCAGCGAGCGGTTACGCTGATACGAATCTCTTCATCTATATCAAAAATAGCAATTTGGGGCACCAGCAGGGCAAACAGAGCCGGGCACACCAATATTTGTATTGACCGTGCGCACCATAATCGAATTCGTCGTGGCAGGCATCGTCAATCAAAAATTTGGGCATCTCATCATCGTGATCGTTGCCGTTGGCGCAGGTCGTAAAAAGATATATTTTAAAATTGGCCAAGCCCGAATCCGGCTATTGCTCTGTTAAAGTAACATTACAGTAATCATGGCCTACAAAATTAGTGCATCCACATTGGCCAAAGCTCATATTAAAATATAAAAGAATAACGCCTACGCAGGCCAAACACACCCTTTTCATAAATACATCCTCCCTGGCAAAAGTTGCCCTCCCTGAAAAGGCGCTCGTTTAGATCATTGACAAAAGGCTACTTGTTGTCAAGAAAAAAGTTGCGAAGCGCTCAGCCCCCTTTTAGTGATGCTAACCCGCATGAAACGGAAGCTTGTCGCGGGCAGGGTTTCGACCCATTCTGCCAATAAAATTATGCTGCACACAGCCCGCCCCCTTACAGCCGCCCCTTGCTCTCTTCGAGGAATTGCACGACTTCATCGACCGCCGGAATGCCCTGGCGGCCGCCGATGCGCTTGCATTTTAGGGCCGCGGCGGCGGAACTGAATTCAACGACGGTGGGCAGAGCCCAGCCTTTAGCGAGGCCGTAAATATAGGCGCCATGAAAGACATCCCCGGCGCCGGTCGTATCGACGACGTCCACCGCGAAAGCATCCTGCTGAAAGAAATCGCCGCCGGAAGCGCAGACGGCGCCGTACCGACCGAGGGTCACGACCACCGATTTGAATCCCATCGCCAATAGTTTCATGGCGGCGGCT
>Ga0299912_10000870_pt1 | contig 24638 bp, 20 predicted proteins | sample RVTome_2_FD_207667 | JGI IMG/M metagenome (GOLD analysis project Ga0299912, IMG submission 207667) | Soil microbial communities from uranium-contaminated site in the Upper Colorado River Basin, Wyoming, United States - RVT95D214 (version 2) ... | reverse complement strand
GTCGTCTTCCCGCACAACCGCGGCTATCCGGGCGAGGAGGCGTACTTCCTGCATGTGATCGTTGAGATGGTGTCTGGCGCGGTGGCAGCCAGCGGTGAGGTCGAGGCGCCGGCGCTGCAGGCGTGGACAACCCAACGCCACGCGCAGATCGAACGCGGCGAGCTTGTGTATCTGGCGCATCAGCTGGACTTCGTCGGCCGCCGCTGAAGTCGGAGGCGCCTCAGCCTCGATGCCCGGCGTTGTACCCCCCTGTGAGGCCGGGCCGCGAGATCCCACCCGCGCGGAGGGCCTGGCGCGTCGGCGCCCTTTCCGTGTTGGGCGCCTCGGCGACCCGTGAGAGGGTCTGCCGTGTTTCAGTGAGACGCGGCTGTGAGACCGCGCCGGGATCCCCGGCTGCCGATCCGCAGCGAGATCCTATGCCCCTCACCACCCGGGGCTCGTTCATGCCACTCCGTCGGCAGACCTCGGAGTGCCGATGCCATCGGGGGCATTAGGTCGCCCGGTCGATCTCCCGCCAACCTGGCGCCAAACCCGCGCCCAACGCTAGTCCACATGCCCCGAGGAGCAGATCTCGCGCCCGCACCACCGCAACGAATGCCAGGCCCGAACCCGGTGGAGTACCCAGCGCATCAAAGGCCAAGACCTGACTGACCTCCAGGGCACCCAGCCCGGCGGGGACAGGCACGAGAAGAGCTAGCCTCCCTGCAGTGATCACCCCGATCGTCTCCGCCAGCCCCAACCGGAGATCGAGGAAACGCAGCAGCACCCATACCTCGGCGATTTGCAGGACCCAGCTCAACAACGAGGCTCCCATTGCCAGGACAAGCGTTTCCGGCTTGCGCCGGAAGAGAGATTGGATCGCTTCTTCCATCGTGGCGACGGCGGGCAGCACTCGTTGCACGACCGAGGTCCGACGCAGGAATGGACGCTGCAGCAGCCAGGTGAGAGGCTGGATGCCGGCCGCCATGGCCACGAGGAATACGACGGGCAGTCCCAGCAAGGCGCAGGCCGCGAGCAACAAAGGCGGGGCCAGCTCTCGCGAGATCAATCGCAGACTCAGGGAGACGAGCAGTCCGAGCAGCAGAAAGGTGAAGTTGCCAAGCAGTTCAAGCGCCTTGTCGATCGTGACGGAGGCCGCCGCCAGACCCGCCGGCCAAGTGTGCCGCCGGTGCAACAGGTAGACCTGCAGGGGCTCGCCCCCGAACTGCGTGCCGGGTGTGAAATAACTGACAGCGAAACCAGCCAGCCGGTATGCGGCAAGCCAGAACCAGCCCGCGTTTCCCCCAAGACCATGGACTAAGATCCGCCAGCGCAGCGCCAGCACGAGTAGCACGATGGCGTTCAGCAGCACGAAGGTCAGGATCTCGAGGAGCGAGAGCCGGCGCAGCATGGCGGCCGACTGCCCCAGCGGGGTGCGCTGCAGCACGACCGCCAGAAGTGCTAACGCCACCAGCCAGGCGACGGCGCGCCACGCAAGCTTGCGGCGGCGGATCGATTTCACCACGCCCTCATGCGGCCGGACTCGTTCCCGACCGCAGGCCGGAGGTTTTCGTCTCCGGCTGCCACAGGGAGGCGGCGCCCGTGCCCAGCAGCAGCACGAGCAACGCGGCGGCCAACCAGGCCAGCAGAAGAGGGGTCGGGCCGAGGCCGGCGATGGTCAGGCCCAGCGGGAAGAGCAAGACGAAGGCTGCCAGGCGCCCGGCGCAGCCGAAGGCGATGAACAACACGCAGACGATCTCGATCAAACGGAATGCCGCGTGTACGTTCCCGTTTCCCCAACTCATCGACAGGCCGGCCTGGGCAATCGAGTCGTCGGCCAGCAGGAAGGCGGCCCCACACACGACGATGCCCGCTCGCGGGAAAAGAGGCAGCCAGGTGAATGCCAGTCGCTTTGCCCGCCACCGCCACCGGAGATAGCGAGCCTCGCCGGCGTGCAGTACACCGCTCACCACCAGCCAATCGCGTCCGAAGCTCAGGAGCAACGGGACGGCAAAAATCCATCCTGCCAAAGTCGTGGCTGGCGGGCGGACGATCGGCCAAAGCATGGCGCTGGCGAAACCCATCGTTAGGCCGGCAATCGGGCGCCGTGTCTGGCTGGGGGGAAGCGCGAGAACAAGCTTCCCGCTGCGACGCAGGAGCCATTGACCGGCCAGGAACGCGTAGCGTGTGACGCCAATCCCCAGATACCAGATCGGCAGCTTGCCGTAGGCCACGCCGAGACACACGGCCAGCAGCAGGCCGAGCGCATCGAACTCGATGTCGAGATCCTCGCCAAGGTACGTCTCTTCGTGGCGCAGGCGCGCCAGGAGCCCATCGAAGTAGTCACCCACATCGGTACAGGTGTAGAGGATTGCCGGGATCCAGGCCCAACCGCCCTGGGGAAGCGGCAGCACCAGAAAGCCTCCCAAGGCTGCCAGGAGCACGCCGCGAAAAAGGGTCAGACCATTGCCCAGACCGAATACCGGGAGGAGTTGACCGTCGAGGCGTCGAATGTTGCGAGGCAGGCGGTGCCAGACGAAGGCCAGCTGGTAGATGAGCAGCAGGCTGGCAAGCAGCGACCAGCGGAGCGCCGCCGCCTCGCTCCACGCATTGCGCAAGAACGTCACGCCGATGATCAGGACGCTGGCATCGATGGCCGCCAGACTGAACCAGCGTTCGCGCAGGCGGCGCATGGCCAAGGCGTCCCCCGGGAATACCTCGGCTGGCATTCGTGTGATCCTCTTCGCCCGACGGCGGATGACCGCGCGCCCGTCCCCCTGGGCGAAGCGGCCGGCTTCATTCTACTCGGAGGACCAGGTCCCCCTGCCTGGCGGTCACCCAGTGCATCGATTTGTGCCACGACTTGCCCAGCACACAGCCTAGCCGGCCCCGCCCGCCGCGCGAGACGCCGCTGCCGAGGGCCATCCAACCGATCCGAAGCGAGCCGCGTTACGGCCCCGGCGACGCCCGATTCTCCCCACACTCCCGCCAGGCGCCAGACCCGCCGGCCTGCCCGGAGGCAACCCTCCGGAACCCAGCGGAAGGGTGAGAGCGCTCAAACGGCCCTTGGTGCAGGACACGGGCTGCTCCGCTCATACTCGGAATGAGATATGATTCACCCGACGTGTTTCATCAGGTACCGATCAGAGCGAGGCGACCGTCAAGGCTAGTGTCGGGCAGGTGCAATTGGGTCTCCCCAGGAGGACTCCCATGACGAAGTTTCTCATCGAAGTCCCACACGAGAACACGAAAGAGGCATGCGATCGAGCGATCCGGGTCTTTCTTGAGACCGGTTCGCATTTCATGACGAATGCGGACTGGGGATGTGGCGACCATGTCCACAAGGCCTGGTTCGTTGTCGACGTGGACAGCAAGGAAGAGGCGCGGTCCATCCTGCCTCCCCTCTTCCGACAGTCTGCGACGATCGTAGCCCTGCAGCGCTACTACAAGGAAGACTTCGAGCGGAGCGCAGGAGAGCACGGGGCGTAGTAGATTGCGCGGCAGCGGCCCACAAGCTGAAGTGAAGCGTCCGGCATTCGGTCTTGTGGTCCGTGCGATACGTTCTGCGCCCAAGCGCAAGCCGGGGCTCATCGCAAACTCGAGCGTGTCCGAGAGACCTGCGCCTCACGCGCAACCCCACACGGACCGAGTCGACACCCATCTACGGCCGCCACGCGCCGGGCTGGCCGCGGCGGTACTCGGATCTTGGGATTCAGTAGTATGACTCAGGAGACAGGAAACGTGATGGAAAACCACCCACAGATGTATGTGTGCATCAATTGCGCTCGGACAGATGCGCAAGCGCCGATCCTTCGCTTGCGGTTCCAGGGCGCGGATGTGTCCCTGTGTTCCTCCTGTCTGCCAGTCCTCCTTCACCGTCCAGACAAGCTCGTCGGCCGGCTGAAGGGGGCGGAATCAATCCAGCCGGCCTCGCACGGCGACGACTAATCCGCCAAGTGCCCGCGTTTCGCCCGACGTTTCACGATGGGTCAGCCGTCGGAGACGAATCATTCCAATGCGTGCCGGCACACCAGGCCTACGCCCGTCGGCCACGCTCAGGCGTCCGGCCCATGGGAATGGCAGCCGCGCACACGGACCAAGCCCCAGAGTCCCTTACCCAGACCAGAGCGGCGAGGCACGCGAGGGGTGTTCATCGCGAGATAGGGCCGTTCGACCCGGCGACAATTGCGGCGATCAGGGAAACCACCGCGGAGCACCTCGAGATTCTCACGGCCAGACTTCCTGCGGCAGGCGGCTCCCTGCCGCGGGCAGGCCGCGCCACCTTCCTCCGCGTGGAACCCGAGAACGGCGTGAGCCCGAAGATGGAATGGACATTTTGGATCCCCGAAGATCCGAGATCAGCGAGACCGGAGAGCGAGCGTGGCATCGACCATCCCCAGGACCAAGTTGCTCTACGTGACCAACCGGACGCAATGGCGGTCCTGGTTGAAGAAGAATCGCCGATCGAAGGATGAGGTGTGGCTCGTCTACTACAAGAAGAGCAGCGGGAAGCCGCGCATCTCCTACAATGATGCAGTCGAGGAAGCGCTGTGTTTCGGATGGATCGACAGCAAAGTCAAGTCCATCGACCAGGAGAAGTTCGCGCAAAGGTTCTCTGTGAGGAAGCCCGGAAGCCGCTACTCCCAGGCAAACCTCGAGAGATTGCGTGCTCTGGCCCAGCAGGGCAAAGTCCTTAAGGTGGTCCTTGGCACGCTACCGGCCTCGACTGAGGCGAGTTTTCGGGTGCCTCCGGACATCCTCCAGGCGATCCGCAAAAACAGACAGGCGGCCAGGAACTTCGCCGGCTTCTCCCAGCCCTACATCCGCATCCGGATCGCCTTCATCGACGCCGTGCGCCACCGTCCGGCGGAGTTCCACAAGCGCCTGGCGCATTTCATCCGCATGACGGAGAAGGACAAGCAGTTCGGCTTCGGCGGGATTGAGAAATACTACTGAGCAGGATTGCCCGGCCGCCAGGCTGATCGCTCACTCGGGCCAACTCAGCCTGGAGCTGAGGAGGGAAGACGGCCTGCCCGCTCTCTCCGAAGTGAGAAGCGGCCTCTTCTGAGTCCCCGAACCGCTCTGCTCCCCTCCGCTCCGGGCCGGTCAGCTCCTCCCCCCGGCGAAATCGCGACATCCCCCAAGCCCCACCCGAGAACCTTGCCCGGCGCCCGTCCCCGGCCTCCCGGGCTGGCTGCGCCCTTGTCGAGTGATGCCAGGCCGGCACGTCGAGCTTGTGGGGTTCCCCTTCCCCCTCGGCCGAGGCACGCTCCCAGGGTGATCTGCCAACCGGGTGGTGCTCGGGTCGGAAGTCTAAGACGAGGGCTCTGTTACGGATCTTGCGCCGCGCGCTGCAATGACAAGCGCACCGCCCGCTGGAATGCAGGAGGGCGGCGGTCGAAGGACCCCGGGACCGAGCAGCTTGCCTCGGCTGATTGCCGGATCAGGGTCCAGCAGATTGGCGTCCCAAGCGAACCCTCAAACGTGATCGGTTGTCGAAGGGTCCCCGTTTGCCAGGAGACCGAGGATCGCCTCAGGGTCCTTGGTCTCCTCCGGCACCCGGCCGCATCCGGCGACCTTCGGGACTGTCCCACACAGCCCTCATTCCTACACGCGCCGAAGGGCAACCCGCAAGCCGAACGGCCACCCGGCCTGTCGCCTCTCCTCCACCGCCGGCATTGGCCTTTCGGGACCAAGGCCAACTCACCTCCCCCTCGCAAGAACGGACTTACCCCCGCCCGCGCCCCTTGCTCGTGCACAACGACGGCCCGCGTGAGGCCCCTCTTGCGCCCTAACGGCAACGCCGGAGGGCGCCCGCGCCGCCCGGCTCTGGTGTCGCGGCGGGCATGTGTCCTGACCCTGGCCTCGGCCGCCCTCGAACCCTCCCGGCGTCTTCCCCAGCGATGAGCCGTCGGAGATGGCCGCTCTTCGTGAAAACGGGAGCTTTTGGACTTTTCCCATCAGATAGGATGACATGCGAGGGAATCCCGTGACGTTTCCCACTGCCCTGACAATTGACCCGCACGCAGACTCGATGAGAATCTAGGCAATTGAGAAGGGGAGGTGCGAGAATTCGGGCCCCGACCGGTTCCGAAACAGGGATTCTGCGCGTCTTGGCCATCACTCAGGGCGCATGGGGGGAGCGCATCGCCGCCAACATCGCTGCCCACGCTCCGACCGACTGGGAGGTTCAGGCCTGGGCCGCGCCGCGCCTACTGCCCCCCATCATCGATGACCCGGATGATTTCCTCCCGCAGAGCCTTTCCCCTTCGGACCTGATCCTGGCCCTCGGCGAGACCCCCGGATTGGCGCAGTTGATCCCGGACGCCGCCCGCCGCGCGGGTGCCCGCTCAGTCATCGCCCCGATCGACCACAGCGATTCCCTCCCGGCGGGACTGGCGGCACAGCTGGAGGGCTGGCTGGGGGCTATCGATGTGGCGGTCGTCTTCCCCCGCCCGTTTTGCAGCCTGACCGACACCACCTACAACCGCACTTCCCGCCCTCAGAAATACGACGATCCGCTGATCCGGCGCTTCGCCTCGCGCTTTGGGCGGCCTCGCTTCAGCGTGGCGGTCGCCAACGGGACCATTCAAGCCGTGGATGTCCTGCGAGATGCGGCTTGCGGCTGCGCCCGTCACGTCGCCGACTCCCTGCCGGGCACCCCGGTCGACGACGCCGTCGATCGCACCGGCTTGCTCCACCATCACTTTCCCTGCCTGGCCAGCATGAATCAAGAGCCGGACTACCACGACACACTAATGCACGTTTCGGGCAATGCCTTGCGTGACGCTATCCAGGAGGAGATTCGCGAGCACCTGACACCTGCGGCTTATCTTCGCCCCCATGGACTGACCAACGACGCCGCCTGAGCGCCAAGGAGCAATACCATGCAGCGAGTCATTCTCTCCATCCCAGCACTGTTCGGCGACCATCACACGATCGCCATCCGCCAGATCCTCACCCGGCTGGACGGCGTGCAAGACATCCAGGTCAGCGCTGCCACCCACCAGGCGGTCATTCAATACTACCCGGACGTTGTGACCCAGGAGGAGATTGAAGGCGCGCTGACGAGCAATGGTTACGGCCTCGGCCAGGATGAACAGGTTTTCCCGATGCCCGTCGCCGAGATCGCCGCGCGCCATTCGGCCATTACCATCGGCGCCGGCGACGCCATGGGATTCTCGGAACAGGTCCCGATTCCCCAAGGCCGTCCCCTGTGGCCTTGCCCCGGTTTTGACTATCACGCCGAACCCGACGAGTAGATCGACGACAGCTTGGAGGTAGCCATGCCCGACGAGAAACGCAAGAAAGGCCGCAGCCCGCTCGAGCGATCCATCGATCCGGCTGCGCAGCAGATGCTGATTCGCGCCGATCAGCTCGGCCTGGAGACAGCCTTCTCCCGCGCCGAGCAGATGGCGCCCTGCCCGATCGGCTCGACCGGCTCGTGCTGCAAGATGTGCTTCATGGGACCGTGCCGCCTGGTCAAGGACGGCCAGACCGGGGTATGCGGGGCGACGATCGAAACCATCACCGCCCGCAATTTCGCCCGCGCCGTGGCCGCCGGCGCCGCTGCCCACTCGGATCACGGGCGGGACCTGGCCCTGACCCTGCGCGCCGTCGCCAAGGGGGAGGCCAAGGGATACAAGATCCGCGATCCCTTCCGGCTCGAACGCGCCGCCCAGCGCGTGGGCATCGCCACGCAGGGCCGCTCGGTCAGCGACATCGCCCTCGATCTGGCAGAAATCTACCTGGCGCAGTTCGGCCAGCAGACCGGGGAACTCGTCCTGACGCACCGTGCGCCGGCCAGGCGCCAGGCGATCTGGCGTGAACAGGGCTTGGTGCCGCGCGGCATCGACCGCGAGATCGTCGACGTGCTCCACCGCACCCACATGGGCGACGACCAGGATCCGGAGCATCTGCTCCACCAGGCGCTGCGCGCCTCGATGGGGGACGGATGGGGCGGTTCGATGATCGCCACGGACCTCTCCGACATTCTCTTCGGCACCCCCAGCCCCTTGGTCTCGCAGGTCAATCTGGGTGTCCTCAAGAACGACGAGGTCAACATCGTCGTACATGGGCACGAGCCGACGCTCTCCGAGATGATCCTGGCGGCCACGTCGGATCCGGAGCTGCTGGCCTACGCGGCGGAGAAGGGCGCCAAGGGCATCAACCTGTGCGGCATCTGCTGCACCAGCAATGAGACGCTCATGCGCCAGGGAGTGCCTTCCGCCGGCAACTTCCTGCATCAGGAACTGGCGATCGTGACCGGCGCCGTGGAGGCGATAGTCGTTGACGTGCAGTGCATCATGCAGGCCCTGCCCGAACTGGCCAAGAAGTTCCACACCGAGGTCATCACCACGTCGCCCAAGGTCAAGATCAGCGGCGCCACGCACATCCAATTCGACGAGCATGACGCCTACCCGATCGCCCAGCAGATCGTCCGGCGCGCCATCGACAACTTCCCCAATCGCGGAGAGGTCAGCATCCCGGACGTCTCCTCAGATGTCGTTCCCGGGTTTTCGCACGAGTACATCAACTACATGCTCGGCGGCACCTATCGCTCCTCGTTCCGCCCGTTGAACGACGCCATCATGTCGGGCCGCATCCGGGGCGTGGTGGCGGACGTTGGGTGCAACAATCCGCGCACGACCCAGGACGCCACGCATGACTACCTGGTGCGTGAACTGCTGAAGAACGACGTGCTGCTGGTCGAGACCGGCTGCGGCGCCATCGCCAGCGGCAAGTACGGCTACCTGCTGGGCGAGGCCGCCAGGGAGTGGGCCGGCCCGGGGCTGCGCGAAGTGTGCGAGGCCACCGGCATGCCGCCCGTCCTGCACATGGGCTCCTGCGTCGACAATACCCGCATCCTGACCGTCCTGACCCAGATGGCACAGGAAGGCGGCCTAGGGGATGACATCTCGGACATCCCGGCCGTCGGGATCGCCCCGGAGTGGATGAGCGAGAAGGCGCTGGCCATCGCCTCCTACTGCGCCGCCTCGGGCGCCTACGTCATCATGGGGGTGGAGAATCCGGTGCGTGGCAGCGAGGTCGTCACCGAGATCCTGAGTGCCGGTTGGGAAAAAGCCGTCGGCGGCAAGATCGAGTTCGTACGTGAGCCGGAGGAGATGGTCCGCCGCGCTCTGGAGCACATCGATAAGAAGCGCGCGGCGCTCAATCTGCCGGTGTACGATCCTTCGCGCCACGGCCGCAGCGGCGACGCGCGGATGGAGCAATTGATGGAACTCAGCCCGGAAGAGCGCGCCGAAGCACTCTACGGCCAGCCGGCCGGACACTAAGGAGCACACGATGTCGCGCTACATCGCCACCCACGCCATACGCGGCGCCAACGCCATTGTCAACGAAGCAGAATCCTTGCTCCAGCGTGCCCTGCAGGAGAAGGGCCCCGACACCCTGGTGGCCTTTCCCAACACGGCCTACTACCTGCCGATGATCCTGGGCATGACCGGCGCCGAGGTGACGAAGATCGGCCAGCTGGGGCCGGCCCTCGATCAGGCCCGCCGGCTGCTGCACCCTGTCCCGGCCGATCGCCGCTGGACGCCCTACTTGGGCGAGACGCTCGACAGCGGCATGGCGACTCTCATCGCCGAAGAAGTCATCATGGCGCTGCGCTTCGTCTACGGCCTGCAGCCCGAGCCGATGCCCGGCTTGCAGCTGGCCGGCAGCACTTCGTTCACCAGCCCGAACGGCAACGGCGGGTCGAACGGCGACGGGCACCTCAACGGTCCGATCGACGACATCCAGCTCCGCTCGTGGGGCATCCAGCTGGTCGACGGCCGCATGCCGGGTTTCGCCGCCATCGTCGGCTGCGCCAAGTCGAACGCCGTGGCGGTCAAGATCGTGCGCGAGCTCCAGCGCCGCAACATCCTGACCTTCCTCTCCGGCAACGTCAACGGGCGCAGTGTGATCCATCAGCTGATGGAGGAAGGCGTCGAGCTCGGCTACGACACCTACACCGTGCCCTTCGGCACCGACACGATCTCGGCCATTTACGCCCTGGGCTTCGCCGTGCGCTCGGCGTTGACCTTCGGGGGCATGAAGGGCGGCCAGGCGCGCGACATCCTGCTCTACAACAAGAACCGTGTCTTCGCCTTCGTCCTGGCCCTTGGAGAAGTCGACGACCTGAAGTACGCCACCGCCGCCGGGGCGATCAACTTCGGCTTCCCGGTCGTGGCCGATACGATCATCCCGGAGATCCTGCCCACCGGAGTCACCACCTACGAGCACGTCGTCTCGATGCCCTTCCTGGAGATCGAAGCCAAGGACGACCTGGAACGCGCCGAGAAGTTGGTCCAGAAATGCATCGAGATCCGCGGCGTCAAGGTCAAAGTCACCGAGGTCCCCATCCCGGTGCCCTACGGCTCGGCCTTTGAGGGCGAGGTCGTGCGCAAGAATGACATGCGGGTGGAGTTCGGCGGCAAGAAGAGCCGGGCTTTCGAGTATCTGCGCATGACCGAGCTCGACAAGGTCGAGGACGGAAAGATCGAGATCATCGGCCCGACCTTCGACGGTGTGGAGGCGCAGGGCTCGATGGACCTGGGGATCATCGTCCAGGTCGCCGGCCGCAAGATGGAAAAGGACTTTGAGCCGGTGCTCGAGCGGCAGATTCACTACTTCATCAACGGCGCCTCCGGCATACAGCACATCGGCCAGCGCGACATTGCCTGGATCCGCATCAGCCAGGCGGCCGCCGACAAGGGCTTCACCCTGGAGCACTTCGCCAAGATCCTGCACGCCCGCTTCCACGCCGATTTCGGCAGCATCGTCGACAAAGTCCAGGTGAGCCTGGTGACGGAACCGCACCTGCATTCCGAATGGCTTGAGCGGGCACGCCAGGCCTATGAGGAGCGCAACGAACGCATCGGCTCGATGACTGATGAAAGCGTCGAGACCTTCTACTCCTGCACGCTGTGCCAGTCCTTCGCGCCCAATCACATCTGCATCGTCAGCCCGGAACGTCTGGGGCTATGCGGGGCTTACAACTGGCTGGACTGCAAGGCCTCCAACCAGATCAATCCCACCGGGCCCAATCAACCGATCCGCAAGGGCAACCTGCTTGACGTTACCAAGGGTTACTACACAGGCGTCAATGAATTCGCCTACGGCGCCAGCCATCAGCAGGTGCAGGAAGTCTCGATGTATTCGATCATGGAGAACCCGATGACGGCCTGCGGCTGCTTTGAATGCATCGCCATGGTCATCCCCGAAGCCAACGGCGTGATGATCGTCAGCCGCGAGGACACCAGCATGACGCCGGCCGGCATGACCTTCTCGACGCTGGCCGGCATAGCCGGGGGCGGGCTGCAATCCCCGGGCATCATGGGCCACGGCAAGTTCTACATCCTGAGCCCGAAGTTCATCTCGGCTGACGGCGGTTTCAAGCGTGTCGTTTGGATGTCTTCGGTCTTGAAAGAGCAGATGACCGAGGCGCTCGAGCAGGTCGCCCTGCGCGAAGGCGACCCCGATCTGATCCGTAAGATCGCCGATGAGCGAATCTGTACCGACGTCGAGGGGCTGGTCGCGTACGTGACGGAGAAGAATCACCCGGCATTGACCATGCAGTCGATCTTCTAGCGGCGAGCGGTCGCTACTCAAGGAGGCCAGCCACCATGCCGATCGAGATCCCCAAGGAGAAATACGCCGCCAAAGTGCGGGAAGTCACGCTGGGAGCAACGCGCGAGCAGGGCGGGACGCGCAGCCGCACGCTGACCGTCGGAGGCGAAGGCGCCCTGCCCTTCCTCGACTTCGAGGGCAGCCTGCCCCACCGCCCCGCCCTGGCGCTCGAAGTGCGCGATCGCAAGCCCGACGATTGGGCCGCGGCCCTTTCCGCCGCCTGGGGCGAGGCCATGCAGGATCCCGGCGATTGGGCACGCGCCGCCGAGGCCGCCGGAGCCGACCTGATCTACTTGACCCTCAGCCTGACCGACAGCGCCGGCCAACGCAACACGCCGGAGAAGGCGCGCGCCGCCGTCCGCAAAGTCCTCACCGCCAGCGGTCTGCCCCTGGCGGTGGCCGGCCCCGGCCAGGCCGAGATCGACAACGAACTGATAGTCCCGGTGGCCGAAGAAGGAAAAGGCGAACGCCTGCTACTCGGCACCTGCGAAGACAAGAACTACCGTACGATCGTCGCTGCCGCGCTGGCCAACGACCACCTCGTCCAGTCCAAGACGCCGATGGACGTCAACCTGTCCAAGCAGCTCGTGATCCTGATCCATGACATGGGCCTGCCGCTCGAGCGCATCATCATCGACCCGACCACCGGCGCGTTGGGCTACGGCATCGAGTACGGCTACTCGGTGATGGAACGCTTGCGCCTGGCAGCCTTGCAGGGCGACTCGATGACGCAGCAACCGCTGATCGTCACCCCGGGCGAAGAAGCCTGGCGGGTGAAGGAGGCGCGCGTGGGCGAGGGTGTCCCCGAATCCTGGGGGGACTGGGGCCGCCGTGCGCTCGAATGGGAGGCCGTCACCGCCAGCGCTCTGGTGTACGCCGGCGCCGATGTCCTCGTTGTCCGTCACCCGGAAACGCTGCGTCGACTGCGCGCCGTGCTCGACGACCTGCAGCCGGCCGGCGGCTCGTAGCGGAGGCCAACATGCCACTCTCCGGACTCGAAATTTACAAGCTGCTCCCGCAGACCAACTGCAAGGAATGCGGCTTCCCCACCTGCCTGGCCTTCGCCATGAAGCTGGCCGCCAAACAGGCGGAATTGAAGGGCTGCCCCTACGTCAGCGAGGAGTCAAAAGCCAAGCTCGAAGCCGCCTCCGCTCCGCCCATGCGCCTGATCGAGATCGGGGCGCAAGGCAAACGGGTGAAGGTCGGCAATGAAACCGTGCTATTCCGCCACGAGAAGACCTTCTACAACCGCCCCGCTATCGTCTGGCGGTTGAAGGACAGCGAGTCACCCGAGGCGTTGAAGAAGAAGGCCGCCGCCGCCGATGCCTACCAGGTCGACTATGTCGGCATTCTGCTCGGGCTGGATGGCTTCGCCGTGGAAGCCGCCTCGGGAGAGCCTGCGATATTCGCGGCGGCCATCAAGACGATCCAGTCGGTCAGTCAGAAGCCGCTCATCCTGCTGGCCGCCACCCCGGAGCTGGCCAAGGCCGGCGTCGAAGCCGCTGGCGCCTCCTGCCCCCTGCTGCACGCCGCCACGCCGGACAACTGGCAGGCCATGGCCGAGATCGCCAAATCGGCCAAGATCCCCCTGGTGGCGCGTGCCCCCGATCTGGACGCCCTGGCCGAGCTGACGACCAACCTGACGAAAGCCGGGCTGGAGGACCTGGTGCTCGATCTCGCCGTGACCGGGCACAGGCAATCGCTTTCCCAACTGACCATCGCCCGCCGTCTGGCTCTTAAGAAGAACTTCCGCCCGCTGGGCTTTCCGGTCATCACCTTCCCGGGCGCCGACGGCGGCGATGAGACGCTGCTCGCCGCGCAGCATGTCGCCAAGTACGCCGGCTTTGTCGTCCTCGACACCTTCGAGCCCGCCAGCCTGTATCCCTTGCTGGTCCTGCGCCAGAATATCTACACCGACCCACAGAAACCCATCCAGGTACAGCCCGGGATCTACGAGATCAACTCACCCGACGCCAAGGCGCCGGTCCTGGTAACCACAAACTTCTCGATCACGTACTTCGCCGTCGCCAATGAAGTCGAGGGCTCGGGCTGGCCGGCCTGGCTGGTCGTCACCGACGCCGAGGGCATGAGCGTGCTGACCGCCTGGGCGGCCGGCAAGTTCGACGCCGAACGCATCGCCAAGGCGGTCAAGACCACCGGCATCGACGCCAAGGTCTCGCACAAGAAGATCATCATCCCCGGCCAGGTAGCTGTCCTCTCCGGCGAACTCGAAGAGGAGCTCAAGGGCTGGCAGATCCTGGTCGGGCCGCGCGAGGCCGTGGACATCGGTTCATACCTGAAATCCATGTGGGTGAATTGAGCGCCGCTCGAACGGCGAAGACAAAGGCGGCTCCATGTGTGTCACGCGCACTACCGCGTGTGGGCTTCTCTGCCTGAGTCTGGGGTTGACCGCCTGCGGCCCCGTCGCACCTGCCGAGATCCCCGAGCCGGTTACGCCGGCCGTCGCCTTGCCGGCGGCGTGGACAGCAACTCCCGCGCTCCTGTTCACCCCGGAAGCGGGGTGGAGTGCCCTCATAGGCACGGACGTGCAGCTCTGGCTGCCCGAGTCTTACCAGGGCGGCGATCCTGCCACGCATTTCGACGAGCTGCTCACGCTGCTCGACTCACTCCCCACGGAGTATGACCTGCTCGCCGAGAGCCTGCGCCAGAATCCGAACGCCTGGGTGTTTCTGGCCCTCGATGCAAGCGAAAAAGGATCGGTCGTCGGGATCACGCGAAAGGAGAATGCGCCGCCGGACTTGACGGCCGCCGCCTATCTGGAAGGAGCCGTCCCGGTGTTTGAGAACGAGGTCCCCGGGACATCCGTCTTGGATCAGGGCCTGACCACCCTGGGTGGAGTGTCCGTTGGCTGGCTGGTGCTGGAGATCACGACCCCGGGATCCCTCACGCGGCAGCTGAGCTACACGTTCGTCCGACCTCCGCTGATTTGGACTGTCAGCTTCGCCGTCGCGGCGGAGGATTTTGAGGCCCAGCGACCGATGTTCGAGAAGAGTATCCTGAGCTTCCGGGTGCTGGAGTGAGTTCGTGGAAGCGCGAGGCTGCACCACAATGATCCGGATGGAACAGTCGATCGAATCCGCCCGTGTCACCAGGCAGCCGGAGCCTGCCGCCGAGCTGCTGCGCCTGCCTCGCGGCCTGCAACCGCCCCGTGGCCCCCGGATTGAGGTCCACGGGAACAAGCCGAGCCTCTCGCCGAGTATCCACCACCGGGCCGACACCGAATGGAGATCCAATCCACACGTGAGGCGCGGAGCGGGCAAAACCCCCTCGCCGACCCGGACCTCCGGCCGTGCAGGTGTGAGATCAGGTAACGCGGAGCCGGTGCTTTCCCCGTGCCTGCCTCGGAAGTCCACCGTATTCAAGACGTCACTTGGCCATGGCGAAGCATAAGATCGTCCTGCTGCCTTCGAATGCCCGGGTCGAGGTCCCGACCGGGACCTTGATCACGGAGGCGATTCAGCTGGCCGAGCTGGAGATCGACCAGCCGTGCGGCGGCCAAGGCCGCTGCGGTCGCTGCGCCGTGATCATCGAAGGCCCGGGGGCGCGGAGGCGCTCTTCGATCCGACTATCACCCTCCGACCTGGCCGTCGGTTTTGCTCTGGCGTGCCAGACGGTCATTGAAGGTGACCTGACCGTCACCATCCCCGCTCAGGAGCGAGTGCAGCGCCGTCTGGTCTCTGATAAGACCGCCGCCCGCATCGAGCTTCCCTTCCCCTTCGACGCTTCGCAGCAGGGGGTGCGCGCCCTGCGCCTCCCGCTGCCGGAGCCCACCTTGCAGGACAACCAGGATGACGTGGCGAGGCTGCGCCGGGCGCTGACAGCCCACGGCTACCCGGGCGTGGAGATTCCCCTGCCCCTCATCCGCCGGATGTCCGAAGTTATCCGCCAGGCCGACTGGGCGCCCTGGGTCGTCCTCGAGACCGACAACTGGTCGCGGCCGGATGGCCCGCCCCGTCTGATCGATCTCTCGGCCGAGCCGATCGAACCCCTGGGGCTGGCGATCGACATCGGCACGACAACAGTCAGCATGCACCTGGTCAGCCTGACCTCCGGCGAGGTGCTGAGCTCCTCGGCCGAGTACAACGGCCAGATCGCGTTCGGCGAAGATGTCATCTCCCGGATTATCTACGCCGCCAAAGACGGCGGACTGGCATCCCTCGGCCAGCGCGTGCACGAGACGATCGCCGATCTGCTTGCGCAGATCCAGCGCCGCACAGGCGTGGCACCGACACGTATTCACAAGGTCGTGGTGTCGGGCAACACGACCATGACCCACCTGCTGCTCGGTCTGCCGCCGTCCTCCATCCGCCTGACGCCCTACATTCCCACGCTGAATGCCCCGGCGACCGTCCTGGCTTCCGAGATCGGGCTCGGCGTTCACCCGCAAGCCAGCGTCGACTGCCTGCCCGGGGTTGCCTCCTACGTGGGCTCCGACATCACGGCCGGTGTACTGGCCTGCAACCTGGCCGAGAGCGAGGAACTGACGTTGTTCATCGACGTCGGGACGAACGGGGAGATGGTGATGGGGACGCGCGACTGGATGGTGACCTGCGCCTGCTCCGCCGGGCCGGCCTTCGAAGGCGCCGGCGTGGTTGACGGCATGCGCGCCACCGAGGGCGCTATCGAGGAGGTCTGGATCAGTTCCACCACCTTCGAACCGTCCTATCGGGTGATTGGCGGCGGCCGCGCCCGAGGCGTGTGCGGATCCGGCTTGATCTCGCTTCTGGCGGAGCTGTTCGTCACGGGCGTGGTCGATCGGGCGGGGACGGTCAAACTGGATCTCGGCACGCCGCGCGTCCGCCTGGGCGGGCACGGGCCGGAATACGTCATCGCCTGGGGCAAGGAAACTGCCACCGGCAAGGATATCGTCCTCACCAAAGTCGACATCGACAACCTGATGCGGGCCAAAGCTGCCATCTACGCCGGCTTCGCCGTCCTGGCCTCCAGCGTCGGCGTCCGTCTCGAAGATGTGCAACAGGTGCTGGTCGGCGGCTCGTTCGGGAAGTACATCAACGTCGAGAAGGCGATCCAGATTGGGCTGCTGCCCGACCTGCCCTGGGATCGTTTCCGATTCCTGGGGAACACGTCGGTGATGGGATCCTACATGGCTCTGCTGGCGCGCGATGTGCGCAACCGCATGCAGGAGATCGCCCGCCAGATGACCTACATCGAGCTCTCGGCCGACAATACGTTTTACGAGGCGTTCACCGCCGCCCTCTTCCTGCCCCACACCGAGATCAACCGCTTCCCCTCCGTCGCCGAGGTCTGGGCACGCGAAGATCAGGCCGCCCACAGCCAGGAGAAGACATGAGCCTTAGCGGGCTGCACATTCTCCTGACCTACCGCTGCCTGTTCGCCTGTGACCATTGCTTCGTCTGGGGGAGCCCGCAGCAGGAAGGCGTCTTCACCCTCGCCCGGCTGAATGAGGTGCTCGATCAGGCCCAGGAAGTAGGCAGCCTGGAGTGGATCTTCTTCGAGGGCGGTGAACCGTTCCTCTACTACCCGCTGCTGCTGGAGGGGGCGCGCCGCGCCGCCCAGCACGGCTATCAGGTGGGCGTCGTCACCAACGGCTACTGGGCGACCTCGGTGGAAGACGCCCGGGCGTGGCTCGCCCCACTCTCCGAATACCTGGACAGCCTGAGCGTCTCCACCGACTTGCTGCACTATGATGAACGCGTCAGCCCCGAAGCCCGCTTCGCGCAGCAAGCTGCCGAGGATCTCGGCCTGCCGGCAGACCTGATCATCTGCGACCTGCCCCAGCCCGGGAGAGAGACCGAACCCCGGCGGGGCGAGCCCGTCGAAGGCGGGGACATTATGTACCGGGGGCGGGCGGCCGTGACCCTCGCCGCGCAGATCACTCCCAAGCCGTGGCGCTCCTTTACGGAGTGCCCGCATGAGCAGCTGGCCGCCCCCGGCCGGGTGCATCTTGACCCCGAGGGCAATCTGCATGTCTGCCAGGGGCTGGTGGTCGGCAACCTGTTCGAGCGGCCCCTGGCCGGCCTGCTCCAGGACTATCAGCCGCATGACCATCCTATCGTCGGCCCTCTGTTGCAGGGGGGACCCGCGGAACTGGCCCTGCGCTACGGCCTGACGACGGCGGAAGGCTACGCCGACGCCTGCCATCTGTGCTATGAGGCCCGCCAGCAGCTGCGCCCGCGGTTTCCCGACGTGCTTCGCCCCGGTCAGATGTACGGCGAGGGACTGACATGAAACCCCGGCTGGATGCGGTGCTCGATTGGCTCCTGGAGAAGAAGGACCCCGGCGTGCGGGCCCTCACCCTGCGCGACGTGCTCGATGCGCCGGCCGACGATCCGGAAGTGTGCCGCGCCCGACGCGCAACACTCCGCGCTTCGCCGGTGCGCGAGATTCTGGAGGCGCAACAACCGGAAGGCTACTGGATCAAGCCCGGCCCCGGCTATTCGCCGAAGTACACCGGTACGATGTGGCAGGTGATCTTCCTCGGCCAATTGTGTGCCGATGGTCAGGACCGGCGGGTACGCAAGGCGGCCGATTATGTGCTGGACCACAGCCGCGCCGCGCCGGGCGGATTCAGCGCCAACGCTGCCCCGTCGGGCATGGTGCACTGCCTGGAGGGCAACTTGGGCGCGGCGCTCCTCGAGCTCGGTTTCGGCGACGATCCGCGCCTGCGCCAGGCGCTCGACTGGCTGGCCCGCAGCATCACCGGCGAGGGGATCGCCCCCAACACCGACCGCCAGGCCGAGGTGCGCTATATGAAGTCAGCCAACAGCGCGCCGGGCTTCGTCTGCAGCGCCAACAACCAGCAAGCTTGCGCCTGGGGCGCGGTGCCGGCCCTTGACGCACTGCGGCGAATCCCGCCCCGCTCGCGTTCGGCCAGCGTCCGGCGGGCGCTGCAGACCGGGGTTGAGTTTCTCTTCAGCCGCGACCCGGCCGTCGCCGATTACCCGATGGGCTGGGCGGCCAAGCCCAACACGAGCTGGTTCAAGTTCGGCTATCCGATGGGCTATGTGACCGATGTCTTGCGCACGGCCGAGGTGCTGGTCGGGCTCGGGTACGGGCGCGATCCCCGGTTGGCGCCATTGCGGGATCTGGTCCTGGGCAAACGCCAGCCCGACGGCCGCTGGCGGCTCGAGTATGACTACACGGGTAAGACCTGGTTCACTCTGGGGCCAAAACGACAACCGAACAAGTGGATCACCTTGCGGGCATTGCGCGTCCTCAAAGGTATGGGAGTGACGGTATGACGATGACCATCGCCCTGGCAGGCAAGGGAGGTACCGGCAAGACAACGATCGCGGCGTTGCTGGTCCGCGCCCTGCTTGCACGCACAACCGGCGCCGTGCTGGCCATCGACGCCGACCCGGCCACCAACCTGCACCTGGCACTCGGCCTGCCGATGCCCGCCACGGTCGGCGAAGTGCGCGAAGGCATGCGCGAGACGTCCCAGGCCGCACAGCTCGGCGTCTCGATCAGCCGCATCGACTACCTGAGCCGCGAGGTGCGGCTGGCCATCGAAGAGGGCGACCGCGTCGACTTGCTGGCCATGGGGCGCCCCGAAGGCCAGGGCTGCTACTGCGCCGTCAACCATCTCTTGCGCGAGGTGATCGACGGCCTGGGCCGGAGCTATGCCTATGTCATCATCGACAATGAAGCCGGGATGGAGCATATCAGCCGCCGCACGACACGCGACGTCGATACGCTGCTCATCGTGACCGACCCGACCGTGCGCGGCATCCGCACGGCCGGGGTCATTGCCGACATGGCTAAGGACGTCGAAGTCAACGTCCGCCAGTCCCTGCTGGTGATCAATCGCGTCGAGGGTGACCTTCCGGAAAGCCTGCAGCGGACGGCCGGCGAGCTGCAGATGGAAGTTGCCGCGCTCATCCCGGCCGACGGCCGGGTCAATACGCTGGATGCCGAGGGCACGCCGCTGGCTCGGCTCGAATCGTCCTCGCCCGCCTGGGCAGCCATTGACGCCCTGGCGGCACGTTTGATCGAAGCGTCGTGATCCACAAGGAGGAGTCGATGTACAAGATCGGGGAAAACATCCATATCATCTCGCCCAAGGTCAAGGAGGCGCTCACCGCCCGCGATGGGGGGTTCTTCGTCGAGCTGGCTCGCAAGCAGCAGAAAGCCGGCGCCGATGCCTTGGATCTCAACCTCGGGCCGCGCAAGAAGGACGGCCCGGAGGTCGTCAACTGGTTGGTGGACGTCATGCAGGAAGCGGTTCCGGGTATGACCCTCTCTTTCGACACCACCAACCTGGCGGCGATCGAAGCCGGCCTGCAGAAAGTGGGCTCGAACGCCATCATCAACTCCACCTCGGCGGAAGAGGAACGCCTGGCCAGCGTCCCATTGGTGGCGGCCAAGTACGGTACCAAGCTGATCGCCTTGTGTATGGAGAAGAGCGGCATCCCGGTCAGCGCCGACGCCCGAGTGGCGATCGCCATGGAGAAGCTCCTGCCGCGCGCCCAGGAAGTCGGCCTGCCAGTGGAGAACCTGCTCATCGACCCGTTGATCCTGACCGTCTCCGGCTGTCAGGAGTATGTCCCGCAGGCGATCGAAACCGTGCGCATGGTCAAGATGGTGGCCGACCCGCCCCCGATGACCGTCGTCGGTCTTTCGAACGTCTCCAATCAGGTGCCGGCGGAGATGCGCCCGCTCTTGAACCGCGTCTACATGGTCATGCTGATGGCCGTGGGCTTGGACGCCGCCATCGTCGATCCCCTCGATGCGGACTTGATGGAGACCATTCGCATCATCGAAGGACGCGATGACAGCACGCCAGTGGGCGGATTGTACTTGCGCCTGCATGACGCCGTGGCGGCCAGCGAAGAGCTGCAGCCGGAGCAGGTGGACCTTTCGGATCCGCAGCAGGCCGACATCTGGAAATCGGTTCGTGTCTTGTTGAACAAAGTCATCTATACTGACTCGTATCTCAGGCTGTGAAGGCATTCGACCATCTGCTGTCCGCCTTTCGAGCCGCGCCCGTTCCGCGGATGACCCAGATGGCGCCACGGCGGACGACCGGTGCAAACGGCGGGCAGCCGACGGCTGAAGGCTCATCGACTCATCAGGAGGGAACATCTATGCCCAATCCGACGCCCAAGCCGACCGTGGAGGAGCTGCTGGCCAAAGCCAAGCAGCCATCAGCCGACGCGATGGTCCTCCACCCCTTCTACCGCGGCAAGGTGGAAGTGGCCCTCAAATGCTGTGTTCGAGATTTCAATGACTTTGCCATCTGGTACACGCCCGGCGTGGCCGCTTCCTGCCGGGCGATCGAGGCCAATCCCGAGCTGGCCTATGAACACACCTTCAAGTGGAACACGGTCATTGTCGTCTCCGACGGAAGCCGCGTGCTTGGCCTGGGGGATATCGGCCCCAAGGCGGGGCTGCCGGTGATGGAGGGCAAGGCGCTGCTCTACAAATATCTGGGCGGAGTCGACGCCTGGCCGATCATGCTGGATACGAAAGACCCGGACAAGATCATCGAGACGGTGTTGCTCCTGCAGCCGGGATTCGGCGGCGTCAACCTGGAGGACATCGCCCAGCCCAAATGTTTCCGCATCCTCGACACGCTGCGCGCCCGCGCCGAGATTCCCGTCTGGCACGACGACCAGCAGGGTACGGCCACCGTGACCCTGGCGGGGCTGATCAACGCCCTGAAGGTGGTCAACAAGAAGATCGGCGATGTCACGATCACCTTCGTCGGATCGGGGGCTTCCAACGTGGCCTGCGCCCGCTTGATCTTCGCCTCCGGCGCCGACCCGTCCAAGTGCCGGGTCGTCGACAGCAAGGGCATCCTGCACAAGGAGCGGCACGACATCGAGCTGCGCAAGGCCGAGTTTGTCGACAAGTGGAAGATGTGCCAGATCACCAACGCCGAGCAGCGCCAGGGTGGTATTCCTGATGCCATGGCCGGCGCCGACGTCGTCATCGCCTTGTCGAAGTCCGGCCCGGGCGTCATCCTGCCCGAGTGGGTCAAGACGATGGCCAAGGATTCAGTCGTCTTCGCCTGCGCCAATCCCGTGCCCGAGATCTGGCCGTGGGAAGCGGAAGAAGCCGGCGCGGCGGTCATCGCTACGGGGCGCTCCGACTTCCCCAACCAGGTCAACAATTCGCTCGGCTTCCCGGGCATCTTCCGCGGCACGCTCGATGTGCATGCCCGCACCATCACGGACTCCATGTGCACCGTGGCCGCTGAAGCCCTGGCCAAGATGGCAGAAGACAAGGGCCTGACCCCCCAATACATCATCCCCAACATGGACGAGTGGGAGGTCTTCCCGCGCGAGGCAGCGGCGGTGGCGATGAAGGCCATCGAGGAGGGTGTGGCCGGCAAGACGACCACCTACGATGAGGAGCTCAAGAATGCCGAGCGCATCATCCGCCGCTCCCGCGACCTGACGAAGACCATGATGGCCGACGGCTTCATCGCCGAGCCCAAATGAGCCCACAGGAGTATGCCGCGATGTATGACTTGATTGTCCTCGGTGGTGGCCCGGCCGGCCTGACGGCCACGGTTTACGGACTGCGCAAGCGCCTGAATGTGCTGCTGATCACGCGCGACCTGGGCGGTAAGACGAACTACCGCCTGCAGCTGCCGTTCGTCGAAAAGCACCTCGTGATCACGGGCGAGGAGGTCGTCAGCCGATTTGCCAATGAGATCGACTACCTCGAGTTCTCGCGCGTCTTCGACAAATCGGTCAAGGTCGAAAAGCTGGCCCAAGGTTTCCAGGTGACGACGCGCGGCGGCGCGGCCTATGCCGCCAAGGCGCTGCTCGTCGCCACCGGCGCCCTCGGGCAACGGCTGGAGGTGCCGGGCGAGAAGGAATTCATGATGCGCGGGCTGTGCTACAGCGCCGTCTCGTATGCCCCGCTCTTCATCGAACGCAAAGTGTGCGTCATCGGCGACACGGCCCTGGCGCTGCGTTCGACCGCCGAACTGGCAACCATCGCCCACAAGGTCACCCTGGTGGCGCCAACCCACGGCGAACTCGACACGCCCATGGGTCTCAAGGTGCGGCAAGCCCCGAATGTCGAAGTCCTGGAAGGCTATCAGGTCGATTCCATCCAGGGCGATGACTACGCCCGCAAGATCGTACTGAGCGGAAACGGCGAGAAGCTGGAGCTCGAGGCCGATGCCTTCTTCGTCGAACTCGACCTGGTACCCCAGTCGGACCTGGTGGCCGACCTGGTGAAGCGTGATGCCAAGGGCCACATCCTGGTCGATGCCCGCAACCGGACGTCTACGGCGGGAGTCTTCGCGGCCGGGGATGTGACGGACGTGATCTCGGAGCAGGTGCTCATCTCGATCGGCGAGGGTGCCAAGGCCGCCCTGGCCGCTTACGAGTATCTGCTGCAGCAGCCCGATTGAAACGGCCGCCGGCCGAGAGGAGCGACTCGGGATGACGACCCAGCAGGACCTCACCTACCGCCAGTTGGTCACCTTGCCGGACGGCGCCCGCGTCCTTCTCCGCCCGATGGTCGCCGACGACAAGCCCGCCTTTCTGGCCCTATACAGCAACATGTCCGCCGAAGACCAGCGCGCCATGCGGCATAATCTGAGCGACCCTCAGCTGGTGGACGCCTGGGTCGAGCAACTGGATTACGAACGTGAGCTGCCGCTGGTGGCCATGGCGGGCGACCGCATGGCGGGGCACGCCACGCTCCACCTGAATCCGGGGCCAGCCCGCCATCGCGCCGACGTCATGATCTACCTGGCGCGCGATTTCCGCGGTCGCGGCCTGGGGACGCGCATGCTGCAGGCCGTGATCGACCTCGCCAAGCGCCGCAGCCTGTATCTGCTCGAAGCCCAGGTCGTCTCAGAGCGCACCAGCGATATCCGGGCCTTCCAGAAGCTCGGTTTCGAGGTCAAGTGCACCTACGAAGACTGGTTCATGCTCCCGGATGGCGAGTTCATGGACGCCGTCCACCTGATCTTGCGGCTGCGCAGCGGGCAGCACGAGTTCTAATGTAAGGCAGTGAGGGGTCTGCGGGCGCGGGCCCCTCACTCTTCAGCCAGCCACCGCGCGTGAGCATGGTCGGTGCCCGGCAAAAATGTCCGGACGCGTGATTCGCGCAGGGCGAAGATAGTCCCCCGGCCCTCGTGACGAACAGCACTGGCCCGTGTCCGTAGGTCACCCATACTAGGTACGAATACACGGAATATCGATCTTACGGACCGGGCCGCCGGCGCGACCCTGGTTCATGTCGCGGGTGCGATGCGGTGATCGCTCCGACTAGTCCAAGCCTGCCCCACTCGAACGAACTGCCGCGGGGCGTACTGGTCATCGGCGGCGGCGTGGGCGGCATGCGCGCCGCCCTCGACCTGGCCGAAGCCGGGATCCAAGCCTATCTCTTGGAGACCAGCCCGGCGCTGGGCGGCCGTGTGGCACAGCTGGGCTTCATGTTCCCCACCCATGACTGTGTGCTGTGCCGCGGGACCTCCGACCACGGCTTCGGCTGCACCCGCCCCACCCTCAGCCCGGGCTTCCTGGACGAGAATCGGCATCCCAACCTAACCGTCATGACCTCGACCCGCCTGCTGGCCTGCGAGGGCGAGGCGGGCGCATTCACCGTCCAGCTGGAAAGCGACCCCCAATACGTCAACCCGCCCTTGTGCACCAATTGCGGCCGCTGCGCCGAGGTGTGTCCCGAGACGCGGCCCTCGGGCTTCCAGCTCGGCATGAGCATGCGCAAGGTGATCGATAAGTCGGCGCCGCGCTCCGTCCCGGATGCATACTATCTGGTCGAGAAAGTCCCGGGCTGCGATGCCTGTCACCGCTGCGTCGACGAGTGCCCCACCCAGGCGATCAACCTGCAAGCCGAGCCGCAGCGCTTCAGTCTGGCGGTCGGGGCAATTATCCTGGCCATGGGCTTTCAGCCCTTCGACGCCAGTCTAATGCCCGAGCTGGGCTACGGTCGGTTCCCGAACGTGATCACGTCGATGCAATACGAACGCCTGGCGTCGCGCTCCGGGCCGACCGAGGGGCTTGTCCAGCGCCGGTCGGACGGGGCGATCCCCCGGC
>Ga0299912_10000869_pt1 | contig 24641 bp, 22 predicted proteins | sample RVTome_2_FD_207667 | JGI IMG/M metagenome (GOLD analysis project Ga0299912, IMG submission 207667) | Soil microbial communities from uranium-contaminated site in the Upper Colorado River Basin, Wyoming, United States - RVT95D214 (version 2) ... | reverse complement strand
TGTGACATCTGATTGAAATAAATAGAAAGACAAGATGATTTTTGATTACGACATAATAAAGGCTTTTTATACAACTTATTGTAATAAAGTTGAATATGCACGAAAACAAATCGGAAGACCCTTGACACTAGCCGAGAAAATCCTTTATTCGCACGTTCATGTGCCTGCCTTGAAAGCTTTTGAGCGAGGCAAAGATTATGTTTATTTTAATCCCGACCGGGTAGCCATGCAGGATGCAACCGCCCAGATGGCTCTTTTACAGTTTCTACAGGCAGGAAAGAATAAGGTGGCTGTCCCGACAACTGTACACTGCGATCATCTGATCCTTGCAAAGGCCGGAGCAAAGTCCGATCTGATCAATGCAACTCAAACCAATAAAGAAGTATTCGACTTTCTCAGTTCGGTAGCAAACAAATATGGAATTGGATTCTGGAAACCCGGTGCCGGGATTATACATCAGGTTGTTATAGAAAACTATGCATTCCCGGGAGGTATGATGATTGGCACCGATTCACACACTGTAAATGCAGGCGGACTTGGTATGCTTGCAATAGGTGTTGGCGGTGCCGATGCTGTCGATGTAATGACAGGAATACCATGGGAACTTATGTTTCCAAAGATGATCGGAGTTAACCTTACGGGTAAGATGAGCGGGTGGACCTCGGCCAAAGATATCATCCTGAAGGTTGCTGGTATACTCACAGTAAAAGGTGGTACCGGATATATCGTGGAATATTTTGGTGAAGGAGCAAAAACCATTTCCTGTACCGGAAAAGGTACGATATGCAATATGGGTGCTGAAATTGGTGCTACCACTTCAATTTTCGGATACGATAATAAGATGGCTGATTATCTCAGTGCCACAGGCCGTAAAAAAGTTGCGGGATTAGCTGATGAAATCAGAAATGAACTTACGGGTGATATCGAAGTATACAACAATCCGTACAACTATTTTAACCAGGTTATTGAAATCAATCTTTCAGAACTTGAACCGCACATCAATGGTCCTTTCACTCCCGACCTTGCCACTCCCCTCTCCAGATTTTCAGAAACGGTCAGAAAAAACAACTGGCCCGAAAGACTGGAAGTTGGTCTTATTGGTTCGTGCACCAATTCCTCATACGAGGACATGACACGTGCTGCTTCAATTGCCAAGCAGGCTATCGTAAAAAACCTGAAAGTAAGTTCTGAGTTCACGGTAACTCCAGGTTCGGAACAGGTTCGTTACACAGCCGAACGCGATGGATTACTCGATAAATTTGAACAGATAGGAGGCGTCGTGCTTGCTAATGCCTGTGGCCCCTGTATCGGCCAATGGGCAAGACATGGAGCGGATAAAAAAGAGAAAAATTCCATAATGACCTCATTTAACCGGAATTTTGCAAAAAGAAACGATGGCAATCCGAATACTCATGCTTTTGTTGCATCGCCCGAATTAACCACTGCATTTGCTATTGCAGGAAAACTAACATTTAACCCGGTTACCGATTATCTGATCAACGAAAAAGGTGAAAAAGTTAAACTCGAAGAGCCAACAGGAATCGAAATGCCACCCCGGGGATTCGAAGTTGAAGATCCGGGATATCAGGCCCCGGCAGAAGATGGCAGTAAAATACAGGTAATTGTTCGGCCCGATTCCGACAGACTGCAATTGCTAAAACCATTTGATCCATGGAATGGTGAAGATCTTAAAGGACTTCGTATGCTGATCAAAGCCAAAGGGAAATGTACAACCGATCACATTTCCATGGCAGGACCCTGGTTAAAGTATCGCGGACATCTTGAGAATATATCAAATAACCTCCTTATCGGTGCTGTTAATTATTTCAACGACGATCTCAACCACATTAAAAATCTGCTTACCGGAGAGTATGATGAAGTCCCTTCGACTGCCCATGTTTATAAGAATAAAGGTATAGGCACAATTATCGTTGGTGATGAAAATTACGGCGAAGGTTCATCGCGGGAACATGCTGCTATGGAACCACGATTTATGGGAGTAAAAGCTGTGCTGGTTAAATCATTTGCCCGAATTCATGAGACCAACCTGAAAAAACAAGGCATACTTGCACTTACATTTGTGAACAAAGAAGATTACGAAAAAATTCTTGAGGATGATAGTATCGATATCCTTGGTCTAACTCAATTCGCAACCGGAAAGAACCTTACCATAAAACTTCATCATGCCGATGGTAATGAAGAGGTGATTCCGGTGAGTCATTCCTTCAACGAAAATCAGATAGAATGGTTTAAGGAAGGATCGGCCCTTAACCTGATTCGCAAACAGCAACAGGAACAGATTCTAAAATAACCTTGTTAACTCTTTTGTCCATTCGGTTGTGAAAACGCCAAATTATTTAATTGTCTTGTGTGGTCCGACGGGGATTGGTAAAACCGGAATTGCTGTTGAACTGGCAAAAGAAATCCATTGTGAGATTATCTCAGCCGATTCCCGTCAATTATATAAAGAAATGACTATTGGCACAGCCACGCCCTCAACATCGGAGTTGAATGCCGTACCACATCATTTCATCCGGTCGCATTCCATACACAATTATTTTAATGCCAGCATGTTTGAAACAGAGGTGCTGTCATTCCTGTCCGATTACTTCACACGGAAACAGATTATCATTATGGTTGGTGGTTCAGGCTTATACCTCGATGCGTTATGCAATGGGATCGACGAATTGCCATCGATTGACCAGGACATTAGAAATAAATGGCTTACCCTTTATAAAAAGAACGGGCTGCAATTCTTGCAGGACAAAGTTAAAACAGATGATTTGGACTACTACCTGAACGTTGATATCAACAATCCAAAACGATTGCTAAAGGCAATTGAAGTTTTTGAAATGACAGGAAAGCCCTATTCAGCATTTCTTAAAAAAAACTACAGACCACGACCCTTTCATATTGTTAAAATAGGCCTCAATACAACCCGCGAGTTGTTATATGAACGGATTAACCGCAGGGTAGATTGCATGATTGAAGCCGGACTGATCGAAGAAGTACAGGGACTTTACCCATACAAACATCTCACCCCTCTCAATACAGTCGGGTATAAGGAACTATTCGAATATTTCGATGGCACGTTAACACGTGATGAGGTTATAAGACAAATAAAAGATCATTCGCGAGCCTATGCACGAAGGCAGTTAACCTGGTTCCGGCGTGATAAGACCATTATCTGGTTTGAGCCGGATGATATCGAATCGATCAAAGGATATATTGACAGTCAGATTAAAAACTAAACCATGCAGGGGAAAAAACCAAATCAGTTTAACATCAGGGTGTACGGGCTTTTTGTTAACGAAAAAAAGGAAGTCCTGCTGGCTGACGAGGAACGTTTTGGCATGCGTATGACCAAATTTCCCGGCGGAGGTTTGCGCTTTGGCGAAGGCACCATCGAATGTCTGAAACGCGAGGCGTTGGAAGAATTCGGACAGGAGATTGAAGTTATAGAACATTTCTACACGACCGACTTTTTCCAGAGAGCCCGGTTTTATGACGACCATCAGCTTATTTCGATATACTACCTTGCCCGGTTCACAGAACCTGAACGATTCAGGATCAGTAAACTACCATTTGATTTTAAGGATACTAAAAAGGAAATTCTTTCCTTCAGGTATAAGAAAATTGCCGACATGGCCGATGATGAGCTAAGCTTTCCGGTGGACCAATATGTGTTGAAAAAACTGAAATCACGTATTAAGAATCATAGATGAGCTAGATCGATTTAATAAACGTCAGCCAGGCATCCTTACCTAACACAAAGTAATAGAAAAAGCTGCCGAGCCAGCCATGTATGACTCCGAGTGCCCACAGGTTACGGTATCGCATGTAGACAATGGTATAAACCACTGCCAAAATAAAGGTGCCTCCCATTAGTTTATAATTGGGAAAATGAACCAGACAAAACAGGATTGCGGTGATCAGTATGATAAGGGGTTTGAAAATTTTCAAGGATTTTATATCCTGCAGATTTCCTGCAATCAGGCCCAGAATCAGGTATTGTTGAGCGATACCCCACAGGGGATACAACAATAATGAAGGAACAATATGCCAGCTGAGTATGAGTTTGTCCGATAAAATTCCATACGTTACAAACAAGGTAACAGCGATCAGGGCAATGGGGAAAATCAGGCGTATGCTTTCCTTCAGACCTTTCCTCTGAAATCCCCAATGTAAAACTCGTTGCTTATTTGTTATAGAATTGAAAATCAGGTATCCCAGCCAGAATAAACTGGCCGTCATGATAAACCAGAATTGCCTGTGAAGTACGTCAAAAAAAAGAAATTTCGCGGCTCCGGTGAAAAGCACGGCTGTTAATTCGAAATACGTGGTATATTCTTTCTTCACCCTCTATCGCAATGTTAAAAATGACTTCACTTGCGCAAACGTCCAACTATCCTGAATGTGATATTTCTTTTAAAGAGAGAAAATATTCTATCTGGCTCTCCTGAGAATGATCTGATTATCGGTTGATGATTCGCTGAACTGTTCAGGTCTATTTTTGGTATCCGGAGGGAACAATTCCCATTTTATGGTATTCGCATCAATAAACTCTGCCAGGGAATACAACACCTTTTCCTGACCATCAACTACTGTTCTCAATTCAATGACTATAGGGCTGCTGGTATTATCGATAGTATATTCAACAATCCGGATCTCCTGACCTTCGATATAAAGTAATGCTGATTTGTCTTCTTCAAACACGACCTTGCCTGAAGCATTTTCTTTATCGGTTCCCTCCCATGTGCCCAACAGCCGTTGTGATTGGGAATAAACTGCCTGAAGCGACACGATACTTAATAATAAAAAGGCATATTTTTTCATGATTACTGGTTATTTTATGATACTAGTTTGAATGTTCATTGTACAGGAATTGAAAACGTAAATATACTTCCTTTTCCATATTCGCTTGTAACATGAATGGTCCCTTTGTGCATAGCAACAAATTCTTTACATAGTATCAATCCCAGGCCGGTTCCCATTTCCTGGTTAGTTCCTGTAGTTGAAAAGCTGGATTCTAGCACAAAGAGTTTATCAAGATCTTCTTTTTTAATCCCAACACCATTGTCCGATACTGAAAATTCAACAGTATCCCGTGACCTGGAAGTCGTTATATCAATTTTCCCCTTGGCCGGGGTAAATTTTATTGCATTGGAGACCAGATTTCTTATCACGATTTCGATTAGTTGCTGATCGCCATATATCTTAAGTTGGTTATCAACTGAAACATTCAGCTGAATATTTTTCATATGCAGATGTTCCTGCATCAGCACAGCGATTTTTTGTATTACTTCATATACATTGAACCACTCCGGATGAAAAGCAATCGTTTTTTCTGAAGTCTCGACCAGTTCAATAAATTTTCAAGCAATTCGTAAGTATTCTGTAATACCTGCAGGATCAGTTCGCTATACTCTTCAATCTGTCCAAAATTATTCTCCCGAATCTGTTCATGGATCATATTGGCAAGTCCCAATATTGATGTGAACGGACTTCTCAGATCGTGACTAATTATAGAGAATAACTTATCTTTTGTGGTGTTCAGTTCCTGCAGCTCCTTGGCATGTTTTTCCAATGCCTCGATATTTCGGCTATTTAGCAAGGCAATAGCAGCATATTCGCCAAAAGCAGCCGCAATTCTGGCATCGTTTTCCGTAAAATCGCTTTCTTTATTCGATATCCCCATAATGCCAACGGTTTTACCCTTAATATTAAGGGGTGCGAAAAGGACATTATTTAAGATAACATGGCCTCTGGGCATAAACCGGATCCATTTGCCATTCATAAAATCGTTATCGTAAACCACTTTCCCCGATTTATAACACTCGGCGCGCAATCCTCTTATTGGCATCGGCAAATCAGAATTTACCGTACAGGGAAGACCTCCATCTTCAAGGAAGAGTAATTCATTTTCCTGACCATCAGCCGACAGAAGAGCCACATAGCCGGCTTTGGCACCAATGGTGCGCCTGCATGCTTCGAAAATTTCCCGTGCAGTACTATCGAAATTGTGTGTTTCTAATATCGAATTCGCGGCATGTAACAGTTCAGAGAGTTCCTTTTCTATTCTTGTGGTTTCATTCAGACTCTCCTCAACTTGTCTCTTCAATCCGGAAATCTCTTCTTTCAGTTTCCTGTTTTCTTTTCGTATTGCTTCAGAATTGCTCACGATACTCAAGATTTCATAGTTTATCAGGTTAAAACTAAATATTCAAATACACTCAAATTGAATCATAAACATAGAATAAAGAATATTATTCCATACCAATTTACCATCTGGATGCCTGACAGGCCGAATCCACAATACCTATATTTGGTATGGCACTTGTTCCGCTGATTGGTCCATTAAGCATAATATGAACGTATTTATATCAAAAAATCTTCTGATCACCTTCTCTTTTCAATTCTTTCAGTATGTCGGATGTTGCTGTGGCTCCGACACGTGTGCAGCCCAGTTTTTTCATTTCAATAACCTGTTTCAGGGTGCGCACTCCGCCGGCAGCTTTAATTTGTATTGTCGGTTTGGTGTAAAGTCTCATTATTTTTATGGCTGCCGGTTCAGCTCCTCCTGTTCCATAACCTGTTGAAGTCTTTACCCAATCCACTTCAAGTTCGTTACAAATTTCACATGCCTTAATAATTTCCTTATCGGTCAGAAAACAATTCTCAAAAATTATTTTCACTTTAACTTCGTTGGCATGAGCATAAGTAACGATTGGTTCGAGGTCGTTCTTAACATATTCATAATCCCCCGATTTCATTTTTCCAATATGTATTACCACATCGAGTTCCACAGCTCCGTTGGCTATCGCTTCTTTCGTTTCTTCCAGTTTAGAATGAGTAGTTGTTGTTCCATGAGGAAATCCGATCACCGTTGTTACTCGTACCGGACTATATTGAAGGACAGCCAGGGCAAGTTTTACATCGGACGGACGTACACAGACCGAAGCTACCTGATATGTATCGGCGAGCCTGCAACCTTCCTCAATTTCCTTATCGGTCAGAAAAGGTTTGAGCAGGGAATGATCGATCATCCCTGCAATTTCTTCAAATGGTATCATGGTAGTATGATTCTTTTGTATCCATTAAGTTACGAAACCAAGAATAAAAATGCAACAAGTATTATCAGGATCCCTGATCGTTGATTCAATAATACACGAGAGATCGTGAACGAGAATTTAATTAAGAGATATGTCTAAAAACCGATCTCGCTTTCAGAACAAAGAAACGCGGAAGTCTGCCGGTATTAAAAAACTTCATAATTGTTCTTAATATAACCAATTAACTCATCTACCTGGCAGAAAGCCAGCGCCGTATAGGTGTCAGCTGCACCATAGTAGATGGCAATACGCCCCGTATCTGCGTCGAAAATATTGGCACAGGGAAATACAACGTTAGATACAAAACCTGTTGTTTCATATTCCTTTTCGGGAGTGATCAGGTAATCCGACGTACGGAATTTTACTTTCCAGGGTTGTTCCAAATCAAGAATAACAGCACCAAAGCTGTAAACAAAACCGTTGCAGGTTGTAGATACCCCGTGATAGAATAATAACCACCCTTCCGAGGTTTCAATAGGTATGGGTCCGGCGCCAATTTTAATACCCTGCCACCAACCCTTGCCCCCTTTGCTCATTACATGCCGGTGATTTCCCCAATAGGTAAGATCAGGGCTTTCACTGATGTAAATATCACCGAACGGCGTATGACTGCTATCGCTTGGCCGGCTTAACAGGTAATACTTCCCATGTATTTTCCTGGGAAATAAAACACCATTACGGTTAAAGGGCATAAGTGGATTGGGTAATCGTATCCATGTTTTTAAATCCCTGGTCATGCCCATGCCAATGGAGGCCCCGTTCATATCGTCACACCAGATTATATAGTAGGTGTCGTCAATTTTCACAAAGCGCGGATCATACCCATAACTGATAGGTTTGGCATTACCTTTTTCATCGGTCCAGGGAATTACCTGATCGTCAATTTCAAATTTCAGTCCGTCCTTACTCCTTCCAAAATGTATATTTGCCCGTCCATTTTTATGGTCGGCGCGGAACACTCCAATAAATTCTCCATCCAATGGTAACACAGCACTGTTAAAAATTCGTGCTGTTGAAGGAGTGGGGTTCCAGCCGATCAGTGGATTTTTACTATAGCGCCATACAACTCCGGTTTCTCCTTTAGGTCTGTTTTCCCATGGCAGATTTGGCAATGTTTTTCCAACGATAGTTTTGCTCATAGCTAGTAATTACTTGGTTATGCAAACACAATGATTTGATGTGCAAAAGTGTAAAAAAACAAAGTTTAGTTCTTATGAGTAGATAACGAAAGTTATAAAAAATGTAACATTTTCTTTTTGCAAAAAACAATTTATAAAAATGAAAGAGGCATACTCACGATGTATAACGTGAGTGGATGATTCTTTATAACAATCTTACAAGGTTCCCTATTCTATCACAAATTTGCGTATAGTAAAACCATTTGCGGTTTCGACATGCATCAGATAAATACCCTCAGGTAATCCGCTTATATCGATCACTTCTTTCATGATATGCTCCTTCACGAGTGCAATCTTACCCGTAATGTATGTAATGGTGATTGTAGCCTCGTGTTTGAGCTCAACAGTGATAAAATCGTTGGCAGGATTCGGATAAAAACTAACTACGGCATCGAATAATTCATCTACAGCATTTCCAGAATCATAAGTATAAATCACTGATGCTGCCGCATTCTGATTCCCTGCTCCATCGGTTACGGATCCGGCAGGAAGTTCAATTGTGACTGCACCTTCAGCAGATGCTGTAACTTCAAGAGTGTATTCACGATTGGCTACAACCGTTACTAAACTGCCTTTTGTGCCATTTGTTACATTAAAATCAGCTAGTTCAAGATCCAGAACATCTTCGCTAAAGGTAATCTCAACAATCTGAATTTCTTCATTTGTTACGCCAGGATATGTCAGATCCAACGTAACTGCAGGTACAATGTTGTCGTAAAACCAGCTAGTAGTAGCTTCCACGTTATCATTTAAAGAGTTATCTGTAACCGTACCAGCAGGTAATGTCACATTAACAGTTCCATATGCACTTGCCGAAACCATCAAAGTATATTCAAGTCCGGGAGTAACCGGGATTAAGTCTGTGACATTTCCATTGCTTATCGAAAAATCGCCAATTGTCAGACCTTGTATCGGTTCATCAAATCTCACGGCAACGGGAATATTCTGTATGTTGGTCCTCGCAGGCACTCCGGGGGTCAAGATAGGAATAGGTCTCCAGATATCTTCAGCTGTTATTCCGCCATCCGGCGTAATTTCATATGCCCAGTCATGTAATATTAATTTTTTTGCATCCAATTCCATGTAAGCTCGTATCCATCCATAATGAAAACTGGGCCCATGATGAAAGCGCACTCCAATATATTTTTCCTGACCCAGAAAATTCCCATAGGTATTGAGTACTCCGAAATTAGTGGAGTAAACACCCAAAGCACCATTCCAATATGCATATATATAGTTTGTCCACGTTGTCCAACCTGAATCGATGACAGAAGCATCATTAAGTCCTGCAACAACAGGGTGAACTCCTGTATATTCGAATATCCAGCTATTTGCATACGAACCACTTACCGGATTTATAATAACACCATAGTAAAACATACTATATGAGGTAGTTCCAGTACTTGAATGTCCACCTACTATAAAAACAAAATCAGTAGTAGCATCACCATCCATATCAAGATTAAATACTTCAAGGTTATCAATTTCAATATCCTGAATCCCGGAATATTGGACCTGTCCGCTAACATTGGGTACAAGTGTCACGATTGCACCGGCTGCTGCGGAATAGCTGGCCAAACGATAGTAAAAGTCATGATTTTGATGTAGTGTTTTTTTCATAAGGCTGAACAGTTTAAGTGATTATATAATGCAATACCTGACCCTGATGCTGAATAATTAATTAACATAACTTCTCTTAACAGAATACATAATGATAAAATACTACTATCTACAGATAAACTACAGATTGAATATTTGCCCAGAAGTTACAAAATACTAAATAAATAGAAGAATTAAATACAATATTTTGCTTTACCGGAATGTTAAAGCGTCCATTATTATTTTCTGCCTAGATTTTTTATGTTTCTTTGCATATATTTTTCAATTGTGAAAGGAGTTATACTCGCAGGAGGAAAAGCTACCCGGATGGGACATCATGCAATGGGATTGCCAAAATCCATGCTAAAAGTTGGTGATCTGCCCATTCTTGAACATCAGATCAATCTTTTTAAAAAATATTCCATTACCGATATAACCATCCTTGTCAATTACCTCAAAGAGCCTATTTTGAACTATTTCGGCGATGGGTCGAAACTGGGCGTATCGATCTCCTTTTTCGAGGAACTGGTTCCATTGGGTACGGTTGGAGGCATAAAAGAAATTGAAGACCAGATCAAAGAAACCTTCATCGTTTTATACGGAGATGTAATGCTCAACATGGATCTGGATCGGCTGACAGCTTTCCATGAAAATAAAAAAAGTGATGCAACGCTGGTTTTGCATTCGAACGACCACCCTTACGACAGCGACCTGGTTGAAACAGATAATGATTCCAGGATCATTCGCTTTTATCCAAAACCACACAATCCGGATACATATTATCCAAATCTTGTCAACGCCGGAGTTTATATGTTTTCTCCTATCATATTCAGATATCTTAAAAAAGGGGAAAAAGCTGATTTTGGCAGAGACGTGTTCCCTGAAATTTATAAGCATATCAGGATGTTTGGATATAAAACATCTGAGTATATTAAAGATATGGGTACTCCTGAACGCTGGGAAGAAGTTAAACGAGACTATTCATCCGGTAAAATCCAACAATCGGGTTATGATCACAAACAAAAAGCCATCTTCCTCGACCGCGATGGCGTGTTGAATGAAGAGATCAGTTTTATTAGTAAACCTGATGACCTGAAACTCTATCATTTTACTTCTGATGCTATAAGAAAAATAAACAAATCAAACTATAAGGCAATTGTTGTCACAAACCAGTCGGTTATTGCCCGAAACCTGTGTACTCCCGAAGAGCTAAAAGTTATTCACAACAAACTGGAAACGGAACTTGGGAAATACAGGGCAAAACTGGATGCAATTTATATCTGCCCTCATCACCCCGACAAGGGTTACCCGGAAGAGAGAAAAGAATACAAAATCGATTGTCGTTGCAGAAAACCAAAACCCGGTATGTTGTTCGATGCAGCTTCCGATTTCAACCTCGATCTTAACAAATCGTTCATAATAGGTGACTCCGATCGTGATGTTCAGGCAGGTGTAAATGCAGGATGTATAACCGTGGGTGTCGCAACAGGGTACGGATTAAAAAAATGCAGTATCCTTCCCGATTTTTTCTTCACCGATTTGAAGGAAGCAGTCGATTTTATTGTCGACGATCCGTATAAACCGGTTTTTGAAAAAATCAAATCTTCACATGTTAAAACTCCTTTCATTATACTGATCGGAGGGAATGCCCGTTCGGGCAAGAGTACCCTTGCCAGCTATTTAAGATTGAAGCTGGAACAATCGAATGTATCGGTCATGAAAATCTACCTTGACAACTGGATCCTTCCTGAGGATCAGAGGAAGGGCTGCAGGAATGTATACGATCGTTTTCAACTGGATCGGATTGAAAGGGAAATACAGCAAATTCTCGCAGGTATTAAAATAAATATCAGGCAATACTCCGCACATCCGGAAAGAGAACCTGTAAATATTGATTATCAGTATTCCGGTGAGGATCTGATTCTTATCGAAGGTGTTGTAGCCCTGAGCAGTGTTGTTATTCGTAACCTTGCTCAATACAGGATATTCGTAGATATAAACATGAAGGAACTCCGCAAACGAATTCAGAAGTTCTATACCTGGAGAGGAAAAAACAACGATGAAATAGAAGAACTTTACAGGCAAAGACTTGTCGATGAGTACCAGCTCATTGAAAAAGAGCGTAAATTAGCCGATGTTATCGTAAATTCAATTTCGAAATGATCATATCCCGTACACCATTCCGGATCAGTTTTGTTGGGGGTGGCTCCGATATGGAAACATTCTATTCAAGGCATCAGGGTGCCGTACTTAGTACGTCCATCGATAAGTACATGTATATTTCATCACATAAATTCTTTCATAAAAATACAATCCAGGTAAAATACTCCCGTACGGAAACCGTTCAGAATATTAACGATCTGAGTCATCCGTTGCTTCGGGAAGCGTTACGAAAGACAGGAATCACCGGAGGGATCGAGATAAGTTCCATTGCCGACTTACCCTCCGGTACAGGAATGGGTTCTTCATCATCCTTTACTGTAGGATTGTTGCACAATCTCTATGCGATCAACCGGCAATATATTACTCATGAAGAACTTGCTCGCGAAGCCTGCGAGATTGAAATTGACATTGTTAAGGAACCCATTGGGAAACAGGATCAATATGCTGCTGCTTTTGGCGGATTGAATATCATCTATTTCAACCAGGATGGAACAGTTACGGTAGAACCGCTTCATATCAAAAAAACTGTTTACGATGCATTGCAGGAAAATCTGATGATGTTTTATATAGGCAATCAGCGGAAAGCCTCAGACATTCTTTCGGAACAGAAAAAAAATGCATTACAGGACGAGAAGTTTAATGTGCTTAAAGAGATGGTAGAACTGGTATTCGAATTACGAAACGCTCTTTATACAGAACGATTGAGCGATTTTGGTAAAATACTCCATGAAAATTGGATCCTCAAGCAGAAGCTGGCTTCGAAAATCAGTAATCCGGAAATTGATGAAATATACAGAACTGGCATCAATAATGGTGCGACAGGAGGAAAGCTTCTGGGAGCCGGTGGTGGCGGATTTGTGTTATTCTATTGCGAGAAAAAAAAACAGGATCGTCTGAAAAAATCTCTCAAAAAATTTGAGACATTAGATTTTAAATTCGAACGCGATGGATCGAAAATAATTTATTTTGCCGATGAATACCGTTAACAATTTTAAAAACTACTTCAGAAAACTGAAGGAAGCTCTCGATAAAGTCGATATCGATTCTATCAACCAGGTAGTCGATATACTTATGAAATGCAGGGACAATAAAGGGACCATGTATATTTTCGGTAATGGCGGCAGTGCTGCCAACGCCTCACATATTGCCGGTGATTTTCTGAAAGGTATCTCATTCGGTATGGAAAAAAGATTCAAAACTCATTGTCTGAACGATAATATTGCAGGTACTACAGCTATCACAAACGATTTATCGTACGATGAAATTTTTATTGAGCAACTTAAAACATACCTATCTCCGGGAGATGTGGTTATTGGAATTTCGGGCAGTGGTAATTCAGAAAATGTAATTAAAGCAGTAAAATGGGCACGCGACAGCGGGGCCACAACTATAGCCCTGGTGGGTTTTAAAGGAGGCCGATTACACCAGATCGCTGAATATGTCATACATGCTCCGGTCGACGATATGGAAATAACGGAAGACATTCATACTGTTGTTTTTCATGCTATTAAGCAGGAACTGAACCGGAGGATCAAAGGTGATTCTTTTTCTATGGGATCGGCATATGATGAACGGATTCATGGATAGAAGAAAAGTTTAAAGTCTGCCTGCCCACCAGAGGCGGGTAAACCGGCAGACAGGTTCAAGGTTCAAGATTCAAAGTTCAGAGCCTGCCTGTCGACAGACAGGTTCAAAGTTTAACGTGTTGAGTGTAGTACATAAATAATTCATTCGTCATAAAACATGCGGGCATTTGTTACAGGTGGTGCAGGTTTCATCGGCAGCAATCTGGCCGATCGTTTGCTGGAAAAAGGATATGAGGTAATTGTATACGACGACTTTTCCACCGGTCAAATGCAATTCGTAGAACATAACCTGGGAAATTCGAAATATACCCTTGTAGAAGCTGATGTTCTGGATAAGGCTTTCCTGAACAACGCTATGCGTGATTCTGATATCGTATTTCATTTTCAGGCCAATGCCGATGTGAAGGGCGGGATAAACAACACCACCATCGATATGGAGCAGAACATTATTGGCACACATAACGTGCTAGAGGCAATGAAAATAAATGAAATAAAACAAATCGCCTTTGCCAGTTCTGCCACAGTGTATGGAGAACCCGAACAGATACCCACTCCCGAAACTATCTCGCCTGTGCAGACCTCACTATACGGAGCATCGAAATATTCTGCAGAAGCTTTTATACAAGCCTACTGTGAATATTTCGACATGAAAAGCTGGATCTTCAGGTTTGTTTCCTTCATGGGCACGAGATATACACATGGAGTTATTTTCGATTTCCTCAAAAAACTAAAACACAACCCATCTGAATTATACATTCTGGGCGATGGAACACAACGCAAGTCGTATCTTCATGTTAACGACGGCATTGATGCAATTCTTCTTGCAATTGAAAGAAGTAAAGAGAAAACAAATATATTCAACCTCGGTAATAAGGAATGGATCAATGTGAAGGATCTGGCCGATATTGTATGTACAGCAGCTGGCTTTGAAAAAGTGCATTATACATTCGGGGGAGGTATCCGGGGCTGGAAAGGTGATTCTCCCTTTGTGCATCTTGACATATCCAGAATATCATCGTTGGGGTGGAACCCGAAATACTCTGTAAAAGAAACAATCATCGATACTGTACAGTACCTCCTTAAGAATGAAGACCTGCTCTATACGAGAAAATAATTCTCTTTAATTACTCTCCGAAAATCAGCTATCTTCTAAGCAACCTTTTCTTTTTTTGATGGTCTTTTTTTAGGTTTAATCGTAGTATTCAGTATCTAAAAATTACGGTCATGATTGCTTCAATCAACAAATCGATCGACTATCGCATGTTCAAAGCCGATGTGGTAAGAATTGTACTAGCCATTCTGGATAAACTGGCACGAAGAACGTGCCTGAGTAAAAAATAATTCTTTATGAAAAAACAATCATTCCTTCGTTCTCTGGTGGTTGTTCTTTTTCTTATGCCCGGTCAATCACATGCTCAATACAAAATCAGCAGCACTACACCTCCACTTCTTACCGGAACAACTGAGGAAAACAAGCCAGATGAGGCTTTGATTACTGCCATTCAGTTTTTTGAATTGGCAAAAGAGGGCAAACGTTCTGAATGGGAAAACCTGCTTTCAAAAGAGTGCTTTAACAACAAAGTTCCAAAAGACTATGTGAACCGGTGGTTCAATCAGCTGACCAATTCTGAGCACCAGTATCGAATACTGCGTGAGAATCCGTCTCCCCGGACAAACCAGAAAATTCTTTACTATGCGTGCAGCCTTGATAAAAAGAAAGAACGACCTATGGTACTGGTAAAAGAACATGGTATGTGGAAAATATTCCATCTAAAGCTATAGCTGAAAATTAACGGATTCAGTTTTAATCCGAGGAAGTTTTTATTCCTCAGCGATACACATGGCAATTCCCGAGTACTTTTATTCCTTTTCTTTTTTATACCCTTCTTTGAATTCATGTTTTGTCTCACTATACTTACAAGTAATGCAAAACAATTTCACAGGTATATTGTCTCTGAGTCAATTCCTGAAAAGTATCTCGCTCGAATCGCTTTAAATTGCACTTTTTTTACTAACTTAAATTTCCATTCCGCCTTACCCGTATAAATTTAATACATGTTCAATCAACTGATTTTAACTAATTAGTAATGATGCATTTGAATTTGAATCATAGTATCCGTTTTCTTTCCTTCCTTACATTAATTGAGTGTATGTCTATTTCAGCATATGGCGCAGTACCCTATTCGATACAACGATCAAATCCCCTTTATGAGCCCTGGCGCTGGAAAACTTTTGCCGAATTAAACGATAAAGGTATACGCTGCCTCGTTGAGGGTAAAGATCAGTCGATGTGGTTTGGTACTGCAAAGGGCGTGTATCATTACGACGGATTGAAATGGCAAAATTATTCCGAGGTAAATGAAGTTCTAAAAGCACCGGTATATGGTTTGTGTTATACCAGAAATGATATTTTATATGCCATTTCTCCGAAAGGCATATGTCATTATTCAAATGGTATCTGGCAAACCGATCTGTTTTTCCCTGATGATAGAGTTCTGGGAAGTGAATGGGAAATTCTGAACATGACCGAAACACAAAATGGTGAACTATGGGTAGGATTGTATTTTGGTTTGATCAGGATCGTTCAAGATAAATATACACTCTTTACCACACCTGCCCAGATTGAAGGAATTAATGATTTCCTGAAGGAAACAGAGGTTGTCGATATAACAGGTGCAATCGAAGGACTGGAATCCTTTATTGTCTTCGATATTCTGGAAGATAATACCGGAAACCTTTGGCTGGGCATGGAGAATGGAACCACATTGCGACTCTTTGATAAAAATCACGATCCAAAATCAGCTAGTCGTTATACACTCTATACCGAGGCTGATGATATGCTCTTAAGCCGTTTGCCAGTACTCTATGAATCGTCCGATGGAAGGATATACAATATTTCACAATCGATAAAAGGTGGAGTCAATAGCTTCGATTTTAAAACAGAAAGCTGGAGTTCATTTCCTCTGAGTTCTACTTTCGGGGGAGACGATCTGAATTTTTCAATCTGCGAAACGAATGACGGGATTCTCTGGATCGGCGGATTAAGCCGTTTCTTTACAAGTGAGAACAAGAGTTGGAAAGAATATAAACAACCCGATATTCCTGTACCTCCCACACGCATCATTCTGCAACCCACAACCGATGGTTCACTCTGGATGGTCGGTCATTTGGCCGATGTAATTCGAATTGAATACAACACACCCTATTGGAATACATACAATGGTTTGCTCTACCAGTGTGAAACCCCCGATGGGAATCAATGGTTCCTTAATGCAAAGGGAGAAGTAATTATCCACAATAAGACAAATAACACATGGGAAGCTTTAGACATCGAATTTCCCATGAGTGATGCAAACAGGATTTTTTTTGATAACACGTCTACTCTTTGGGCAACAGGCACCCATGAAGGAAATGCAGCTCTTGCATGGTTTTCCGATGGTATATGGAACCTCAAGACATTTCCGGATTTGTGCTGGGGAATCCATCCGGATGGTTTCGTGCAAACCAGAGACAATTCACTCTGGTTTGGAGCAAATGCCGATTGTGGTGATAAAGCCTGGGGAATCATAAGGTACACTCCCTCGAAAGGTAGTCCGGACAATGAACTGGCATGGCATCATTATAAAGGATCAGAAATATCGGAAGTTGCTTACACTATAAGTGAAACTGAAGATGGAAAATTGCTGTGTGGAAGCTATCTCGGCCTTTACGAATTCAATGGATCAACCACGCGGGCTCTTCATGAGGTACTGATGGACGATATCATCAAAACAGAAAGTATGGTACATGACCCGTCCGGAGGAGTCTGGATCGGGACCCGAAGCCAGGGAGTAATTCACTATAGAAGCGATACGGAATGGACTCAATACACAACCGAACAAGGACTTGCCAGCAATTCAGTTTCCTCCCTGCTGGTGTCGGACGATAGTACTCTCTGGGTAGCAACAGATAAAGGGGTTAGCCGTTTTGACGGAGACAAATGGATAAAATGGGCTTTGCCGGATCAGTTCCATATTACCAGAGGAAACGGTTCATTACAAAAAGGAAGTAATAATAGTATCTGGATAGCTCTGGCCCCCATCGAATGGTCCCGGAGGGTTTTTTACAACAGGGAATACACACCAGGGAATTCGCCACTTATATCCTATCAGATCATACAGGAAACAACGACGCCGGAAACAGAAATAGCAAAGTACGACAGAAAAGTATATTATCCGGGAAATGCCATAGTGCACTGGCAGGGAACCGATATATGGAACGATACCGATCCCGAGAGGCTCCAATACTCATTCCGGCTGGATCAGAATGCCTGGAGTGAGTATACATCAGAAAAAAGCTATACGTTCTTATCGTTGCGCAGAGGATGGCACAAGCTGGAAGTACGCACCAGAGATAATTTTTTAAATGTCGATCCCACCCCGGCAATCGTTACATTTAAAGTGATACCACCCGTCTGGGGACAGATCTGGTTTCTACTCTTAGTAGCCGGTTCTATCGGTTCTATTATCTATCTTCTTTTATCCAGTATCAGAAAGAACCGAAAAATGAAATCACAGAACCTCCTGATGAAACAAAAGAATGAGGATCTTATAAAACAACAGCATGAGATCGAAGAAAAAGGGAAACAGATCGTTGAACTCCTCGAAAAAGAGCGAGAGAATCAATGGCTTAATCAGGGTATATTAATGATCAACGAAGTAATAAAGCAAAATAGCAATAACCTGAAGAAACTTTCATCTACCATACTGGAAAAACTTATCGATTACCTGCAGATAAGTGCCGGAGGCATTCTGCTTTACAGGAAAGATGAAAGAGGAAACAGGGAAAATGATTACCTGGAATTGATCACAGCTTTCGGGTATAATAAGCAGCAGCTTGATAATAAAAAAATGCATATGGACGAAGGGCTAACCGGAGCCTGTTTCAGGGAGAAAAAAACAATGATCGTCCACAATGTTCCCGATAATTATTTTATTGCTTCCGGGCTGGGGCAATCCAAACTCGCCGAACTAGTTCTTGTACCCGTGAAAATGCTGGACGAAATTGTAGGTATCATCGAAATTTCGTCGTTACACACGATCGATCAAAAAAAGATCAGCTTGCTGGAACTTGTTGCCGAAAATATTGCTTCCAACATTCTGAACCTGGAATCGCGTGCAAAAATTGAAAAAATGTATGAAGTCTCGAAGCAACAAACCGAGCAACTTCATGAGCAGGAAGAAGAACTCCGGCAACAGATGGAAGAATTGCAGGCCACCCAGGAAGAAAGCCGGCGCAGGGAAGAGTCGTTGCTGAAAGAACTTAAAGAATGCCGTGAGCAGTTAAAGGCAACCACCAAAAAGAAAGGCAATTAGTCAGTTGTTCCGGTAAGAAAGCGATAACCAACTCCATGAATGTTTTGTATCTGTATGGATGGTTCATTAGAGAGTATTTTCCGTAAACGAGAAATAAATACATCAAGGCTGCGCCCCAGAAAATAGTCATCGTCGCCCCATATCGTATTCAGAATTTCCTCGCGCCGCACAAGACGGTTTCTGTTCTCGAACAAGAATTGCAACAATTCGTTCTCCCGCTGTGTAAGACCAATTTTTTCACCACGAATTTCGATTCGGTGATTTTCACTGTTAAACTTTAAAGAACCTACTGAATATATTGAGTAACCCATTTTTCGAAATACCTGGCTGCGTTTTAAGAATACTTCCATCCGCAATACCAGTTCATCGATACTAAAAGGTTTGGTAATGTAATCATCCGCTCCTATTGATAGGCCTTTAATCTTATCCTCGGTTAGAGATTTGGCTGACAAAAATAAGATGGGTACTTCACGGTCCGATTTCCTGATTTCACGGGCAAGTGAATATCCATCCATCCGGGGAAGCATGATATCAATAATACACAAATGAAATGTTTTCGATCTGAAACGCTCCAATGCTTCGACACCGTCCCTGACATGAATTACCTGGTAACCTTTCAACTGCAGGTTATCTTTTGTAAGAAAAGCAATCGTATCGTCATCTTCGACATATAAAATATGTGCAGGATGATTTTTTTCTTTCATCAATACATTCTTTTCATAGTTATAAGAAATTCGGAACCCGCTCCAGGGGTGCTTTTTACATCAATTTTCCATCCGTGCCTTACACATACCCGTTTGACATAGTACAGACCCAACCCAAAACCCTTCACATTATGTACATCGCCGGAAGATATCCTGTAGAACTTATCAAATATTTTCCTCAGGTCCTTTTTTCCAATTCCGATCCCCTGATCGGACACTGACAGCAGTACCCTGCTACCAGCTGACCTTAACGATAGTTCAATGTTTGTACCAGGATGGCTGTATTTTATGGCATTATCGATTAGGCTATATAGCGCACTTGTGGTATGGACTTCATCAGCTAATGTAAAGACAGGCTGCTCAGGCTTGTTATAAATGAAATTCCGTTCAGAGTTAATGAAGCTGGCTATAATTTTTTCAATGAGCTGCGACAGATCGATCTTTTCCTTATGAATGGCAAATGCCCTCTTTTCGGACAAGGAGATTTGAAGAATTCTTTCGATCTGATTGTTCAGATGATCGGTCTGTGCCAGTATCATATCACAATACCTGTCCAGCCGTTCATCGCCCCGGATAGCATCATGATTTTTTATATAATCAAGCGCAATTTTACAGGCGGTTATTGGAGTCTTAAACTCATGGGTCATATTATTCACAAAATCACGCTGAAGTTCCGAAAGTCGTTTTTGCCTGAACACAACAAATATCACATAGGTAAAAAATAACAGGATGATTAGGGAAACAGAAGTAAGAACAATCCAGATTTTCTGGTTGCCTATCACATAATTTGCCTGATCCGGGAACCGTATACCAAAATAATATACCAGCTCGGGATATTTTGGCAAATAGGCATCTGTCTCTACCTGCTCAACTTCATCTGAGAATTGAACATAGTTACCATATACCATGCGATCGGTTTCACAATCGTAAATGCCGTACTCGAAATCGGTATTGATTCCCACCTTACGAAACTCATTTTTCAGGTAAAACTCAAGCACATCCGGATGTATATGATCGTTAACATCGACAACATAATAGTCGTTCGAAACTTTCTTTACCGGGCTCGATTCCGGAATGCTTCCCACGTCGTGTCCGTACATTGTTCGAACCACATCAAGCAATGCAATATGAACGGTCTGGGAGAATTTTTTCTGACCTTCATTAAATGCCAATTGAAGAAGGTACAGTTGTATACCAATATTGCCAAGAATAATTACCATTCCAAGCAATAAGAACCAACGGAGTGTGTTCGTTTTCATCGGTACAAAATAATAAATCTGTTATGGTAAATACAACCCGTTAACAATTCATTAAGAATTCTTTATAAACCATTAACAGACAAGTTTAATAAAATAAAGGATATTTGAAAAAACATTAAAATATTATTTCACTTCTAGCAAAATAGTAAAAACAAATACCATGAAAACTTTATGTTTCTATATTCTCATGATAGTGTGCAGTTATCCTTCGCTATTAAATGGACAGGAAAAACAGTTTGACAATTCTCTTGCCAGAGATAACACGGATATTTTAAAAGTTATATGGGAAAAACAACACATCGATGTGGGATATGTTATGCAAAACAAACCGATAACTGTAAATTATACGTTTACGAACGATGGTGATCAGCCTCTGGTGATCGAAGATATCACTACATCGTGTGGATGCACTGCAGCCAAACACAGCCAGGAACCGGTGCTTCCGGGAGAATCATCGTCCATTGCCGTAACTTACAATGCAGGCAAACCGGGAGCATTTCATAAATCGGTACGTGTAAAAACATCGGCCGATGAGAATTATACTGTGCTTACCATTTCAGGCGAGGTTCAATAAAAGGTATTAAAGCAGATTGTCAGTTTCATGAACTTGTAATAGCATTTTTCATACGATACGGATCCTCTCGGCAAATGTGCCGGGAGTTTTTTGATGGCGATAACTTTATTTTCTTTGTTCGAAGGTCTTCATTAAATTAGCTTTTTTTGAGAAAAATTTGTTATTGACCATGAAACAGAAACTATTCACTCTGCTTGTTATCAGCCTGTTTTTATCCTGTACCTGGAAGAAAAACAAAAATGCTTTCATTGAAGCTTTATGTATCGTTGGGAGTTCTCCCGTTTATGAAATGCCTGAAATGACAAGTCAGGTAATTGCTTCCTTTCATTTGGGGGAGCAGGTTAAGATCATGAATCGTGCTAAATCCAAAAGAAGGACTAATTCCCAGCTTGTTGAAATTCAGGCCACCGATGGGACAGCTGCCTGGACACTATACGAAAACCTGCTGACAAATGCTGTTCCAGCAGCTATTCTTGAAGACGCTGTGATTTATCAGCACCCTGAAATGAATACCCAGACTGATAAAAAATTCCATCTGGCCGAATTTGCAGCTGTCACCGATCAGAATGAATCCTGGGTGAGAATTATGGGAGCCGGGAAGAAAAAAGAAGGCTGGATCCCAAGAGAATGTATTACCACCCATCCCGGCGATGTGAATGTGGCAATACTGGCCCACAGCGACCTGCTCGACAGGAATGGTGTAATTATCACGGATAAACTTGCGGATTTTTTAAAACATCTCCCCGATAATAACGCAGAGTTGGCTATAAAACTCCAGCAATTGATGGATCAGGAAGTTGCCGACGCCATTGAACAATCCATCATGGAATATGAGCAGGAAGTATACAATGAGGATATCGATATCGAGGATTGAACTAGTATTCTAATGGTAGCTTTACTAATAGCGTCAGATTGCGGGACAGGACTTGGATAAATGAGAGATTAAGAAGTTGAGAGGTTTAGAGGTTGAGGGATTGAGGATTCCGAAATGTCGGGAAATTATACCCAATCCAACTTACAATTATTACTGCATATATTTGTAAAAATTGAATCCCATTTACAATGAAAAAAAGAATAACTACCACATTTAAAACAATATACCTGATCATGACTATTCTGTTATTATCTGTAATAGCAGAAGCACAAGAACAAGAAACTACACGAGATCAGTGGCTTTATTACATGGACAAGGTTGCCCGACCTGTTTTATCAAATTTAGCAGCCGATAAGCTTAAAGAAGAGATGCCAGTTGCACTTTCGGGAACAACCGATAATCCAGAATATCGTAAAAAGGCAGCCTATCTTGAAGCATTTGCCCGCACACTGTGTGGAATATCACCTTGGCTTACTAGCGAAGGTGGTTCACCTAAAGAAATTGCCTTACGCAATCAATACCGTGAGTGGGCATTGAAAGGTATTACAAATGCCGTAGATCCTAATACAAGTGATTATATGCTCTGGAGCGGTTATCAGCCATTGGTTGATGCTTCGTTTTTTGCTCTGGCTCTTAACCGGTGCCCATGGCTTTGGAACAACATGAGTGAAGATGTGCGTAAAAATGTAATAGCTGCACTCGAAGCTTCAAGATCTATAGTTCCTGTTTATTCTAATTGGATACTTTTTACCGGGATGGTAGAAGCTTTCTTCTGCAAACATAACTTGCCTTACGATGCTGTACGAATTGAATATGGCATACGTGAGTTTTCGCAACATTGGTATATTGGTGATGGATTGTTTTCCGATGGAATGCACTTTACCCTGGATTATTATAACAGTTATGTGATTCAACCTTACCTGGCAAATATTCTTGATGCTGTAAGCACAAAAGATGAATCGTTTGATTGGTTTTTACCCGAACTGGAAAAAATTACTGGACGGTATGCAGAATTACAGGAGCGATCTATCAATACTGATGGCAGCTTTCCTGTTTACGGAAGGTCAATTGTCTATCGTGGCAGTGCTTTCCATCAATTATCTGATATGGCATTACGGCATAAATTGCCTTCAAGTTTACAGCCGGCACAAGTGCGATGTGCATTAACTGCAGTAATAAAAAAGACACTTGATGCCCCTGAAACTTTCACAAAAGATGGATGGCTTACTATTGGTCTTTGCGGTTACCAGCCCTATTTAGCCGATTTTTATATCACTACAGGTAGTCTTTATTTGTGCACAGTAATTTTCCTTCCCTTAGGTTTACCGGCAGATGACCCATTTTGGATGAATCCGGATACTCCATGGACAGCTAAAAAAGTATGGACTGGTATTGATATGCCGGCAGATCATAGTTCCATTGAGTAGTCAATTATTTAATTGATAAATTTTTGAATACATTATCCTCGTAATGGGGGCTTACCCTCGTTAAACGTTTATTTTTTAACCTGAAACCCTTACGGATCGATGGAAATCAGATATTATTCAACATTTCAAATTCAGAAAAGACAATTGAGTTACTTTATGAATATTAACCCATCCGGGCTTTGCCTGTCAAATCTATTCAATGACTTAGGGAGATTATTAAATCGATCGCTCCTGATTGTAAGAAAAAAATATTTTATAAAGTGCCTATTCTATCCCTAAAACACGGTCTGGCGGGTTACTCATTTCAAACAAATGATTGCTCTTATTATACCATAAGCCCGTCCCTTATAAAGAGAATGGAGAAAGAGCTAAAGGAAATTAAAGTTTTTGGAGCGTCTATTCACTTTAAACCTGATGGACCTCTGCCCGAGTCATTAATAGTGAAGATAGTGAGCGAAAGGCTGAACGAAATACAAAAAAAATAATTGTTATCTAAAGCAGATACTTACATTCGGCTGAACAGGTTCTGGAAATATCACGAATTTCTACACTTATTTTCTACATTGTTACTCATATACCTAAGTTACTCTTTTGCCATGATGTCAGTTATATAAACTGTCTGAGTACTGACCATGAATATTATAAGGAGTAGAATAACAATGATAAATAACTAACGAATTCTTCTGTTACTTTCTTGTCTTTCCTCCGAAAATGATTTAATAATTCTCTACCGGAAAGTGTTTGGTGTTTTGTGCTTATATCAATATTTCCGGAAGAGTGAAGTAATTGCAGCGCATTAACCGATTCATCA
>Ga0299912_10000868_pt1 | contig 24647 bp, 21 predicted proteins | sample RVTome_2_FD_207667 | JGI IMG/M metagenome (GOLD analysis project Ga0299912, IMG submission 207667) | Soil microbial communities from uranium-contaminated site in the Upper Colorado River Basin, Wyoming, United States - RVT95D214 (version 2) ... | reverse complement strand
CCGCTCCGACTTCGCCGTACTGGGTACCTGGGCCGACGACATCAAAGTCGACCAGAAAGAAATCCAGAAAAAAGTGGCCGAACTGGGCCGTAAGGGCTTCAACGATCAGGTCGTGAACATGTGTCCGACCCGCGCGCTGTCGCTCAACGACGACGATACCTTGGACATCGACAACGAAAGCTGCGTGAAGTGCATGCACTGCATCAACGTCTGCACCAAGGCTTTGTCGGTTGGCGACGAAAAGGGCGTCACCGTCCTGATCGGCGGCAAGCGCACCCTGAAGATCGGCGATCTGATGGGCACCGTGGTCGTTCCGTTCCACAAAATGGAAGACGAAGACGATTACGAGTGGCTGGTTGACTTGTCCGCTAACGTTCTCGATTTCTTCGCCGAAAACGCGCTCGAACACGAACGCACCGGCGAAATGATCGAGCGTATCGGTCTCGTCAACTTCCTCGAAGGCATCGGCGTGGATGTCGACCCGAACATGGTCAGCCACCCGCGCACCAGCTCTTACGTCCGCGTGGACGGCTGGGATGAGGAAGTCGAGAAATGGAATGCCCGCAAGGGATCCAAAGCGGCCGAATAAGCCTTATTGCTCGCTGATTTTAATGAGTTTTCTTTCGCCGGGGCCTCCACCCGGAGCTCCGGCGGAAGATGTCAGACACAAGAATTTGGAGAATTGACATGAGTGAAGCGCAAGAAGCTCCGCGCATGCCCGACGAAACCGGCGTTCCGGACCCGATGCTGTTCATGCATCCGGCTCTGAAAAAGAACTACGGCAAATGGGCTTGGCATGATCGTCCGCGCGTTGGTGTTTTGCACCACGTCGCCAAAAGCGGCGATGAAGTTTGGACCGTCAAGGCTGGCACCCAGCGCCAGATGGACGTTCACACCATCCGCGAACTCGCCGACATCGCCGACGAACTGGCCGGTGGCCACGTCCGTTTCACCACCCGCTCGAACGTCGAGTTCATGGTGACCAGCGAAGCCGAAGTCGAACCGTTGATTGCACGCCTGGAAGCCGCTGGCTACCCGGTGGGCGGCACCGGCAACTCGGTTTCGATGATTTCCCATACCCAGGGCTGGCTGCACTGCGACATCCCCGGCACCGACGCCTCGGGCGTGGTGAAGTCCCTGATGGACGCCATGTATCACGAGTTCAAGCACGAAGAAATGCCGAACCGCGTGAAGATCACGACCTCTTGCTGCCAGATCAACTGCGGCGGCCAGGGCGACATCGCGATCAATATCCAGCACACCAAGCCGCCGGTCATCAATCATGACCTGGTGTCGAACATGTGCGAACGTCCGGCCGTCGTGGCGCGTTGCCCGGTGGCGGCGATCCGCCCTGCGCTAGTCAACGGCAAGCCGACCCTCGAAGTCGACGAAAAGAAGTGTGTGTGCTGCGGCGCTTGCTTCCCGCCGTGTCCGCCGATGCAGATCAACGACCCGGTACACTCCAAGATTGCCATCTGGGTTGGTGGCAAGCACTCCTCCACCCGTTCCAAGCCGTCCTTCCACAAGCTGGTTGCGGCAGGCATCCCGAACAACGCCCCGCGTTGGCCGGAAGCCACGGAAATCGTTCTCAAGATCCTTGCCGCATACAAAGCAGGCGGCAAACCCTGGGAACGCATGAGCGAGTGGATCGATCGCATTGGTTGGCCGCGCTTCTTCGAAGTCACCGGTCTGCCGTTCACCAAGTTCCACATTGAAGACTGGCGTGGCGGTCGTAACGCGCTTAACGCGTCGTCTCATGTTCATCTTTAGGGAACGACACCTCTAAGGTTATTAACCTCAGGCGTTTTTCATGCGAGGGCGGCTTAAAGGCCGCCCTCCGGAAAGACAAGGCTCACGAATAAGGGTTTATTCATGAAGTTCGGTATTTTGGTCAACGAAGGGCCGTTCACGCATCAGGCGTCCGACACGGCCTATCAATTTGCGAAAGCTGCGCTGGAAAAAGGCCACGATGTGCCGCGCGTGTTTTTCTATTATGACGGCGTAAACAACGCCAACAAGTTCTCGGCGCCGCAAGCCGACGACCGCAATCTGGTCAAACTGTGGGGGCAATTAGCCGCCGAAAAGAACGTCGATTTGGTGGTGTGCGTCGCCGCCGGGCAACGTCGCGGCATTCAAGATGCAAACTTGGCCGATGGGTTCCGCATCTCTGGGCTCGGCCAGTTGGTCGAAGCCGGTATGGGCTGCGACCGCCTTATGATGTTTGGAGACTGATCCCATGGCTGAATTTGAATTTGAAACCGAAGGCGTCAAAAAGACCTTCACATTTATGAACCGCAAGGCGCCTTACGGCACCATCTATGCGCTTGAAGTGCTGGAAACGGTTCTGATCTCGGCGGCTTTCGAGCAACACGCCAACATCATTTTCGTCGATGACGGCGTCTACCAGATCAAAGCTGGGCAAGACACCACCGCCATCAACATGAAAAACTTCTCGCCCACCTATGGCATCATCGAAATGGAAAAAGAAGATGCCGACGAAGATGACGACATCGATATGGTGTGGCGCATCATCGTCGAAAAGGAATCCCTGGACGCCCGCGGGCTGACCGAGGACGACTTCAAGGTCAGCGTTGAAGTGCTGAGCGCCGCCGAAATCGCCGACATCGTTGACGCATCCGATTGCGTCATCAGCGGCTAACGAAGGAGAGACAAATATGCTTCACACCGTGAACAAGTCGCCCTTCGAGCGCAATTCGCTGGATACCTGCCTGCGCCTGGCTAAAAAAGGTTCCGCTATTTTGCTCATCGAAGACGGCGTGATCGCCGCCATAAAGGGTACCGCGCAGTCCGCTAAAATCGAAGGCGCCATGGGCGACCACGCTATTTATGTTCTGGGGCCTGACCTGAAGGCACGCGCTTTCTCCGCAGACAGCGTGATCGATGGTGTTAAGGTTGTGGATTACGCGGGTTTCGTGGACCTTGCAGAAGAACACGGCACGCACAACGCCTGGCTCTAAGGCAACGATGAATCCCCCCGCGGGGTTTGATTTTACCGGTACCGCCTAAGGGCCGGTTACACATGAGGAGACTAAAACATGGCTGCTTATACCGTTAACGGCACCGACTACGAACATGACGAAGAAGGCTACATCCTCGACGTCAACAACTGGAACGAAGACCTGGCCAAGGTCATCGCCCAGGAAGAAGGCCTGAACATGACCGAAGAGCACTGGCTCGTCGTCAACTTCCTGCGCGAATACTACAACGAATACCAGATCGCTCCGGCCGTGCGCGTCCTCGTGAAGGCCGTGAAGAAGAAATTCGGCGAAGAAAAGGGTTCGAACAAGTACCTGTACGAACTGTTCCCTTACGGCCCTGCCAAGCAGGCTTGTAAGGTTGCCGGTCTGCCGAAGCCCACGGGCTGCGTCTAAGGGTTGCTGAATTCCGGGGGCGGGGCTGGCTTTTATTCAGCCCACCGCCCTGCTCCCCGGATTTCAAATGGATCAGCATTAACCGGGTAATTTCCACCCGAACGCTGTTGGTTTGTCTTTGTCGTGTTTTTGTTTTGTCGAATTTGTTTTGTTTTTTTTGCGTTTTGAACTGAGGACCATATCGAGATGTCGACATTGTCGCTGATCTACGCGATTCTCTTCTACGCGGCGACCGCATTGTTGGTCGTGGGCTTGGCTTTGCGGATCAAACTGTACGCCACGACACCCGCGCCGTTGAAGATTCCCACCATGCCTGCGCCGCTGACCAAAAGCGGCGCAGCCTTCCGCGTATTTCGCGAAGTCGCCTTCTTCGAAAGCCTGTTCAAATCCAACCGCTGGATCTGGATTTTCGCGGTGCTGTTTCATGCCGGTCTGGCGCTGGCGCTGCTGCGTCACGTGCGCTATTTCCAGGCCGACGTGTGGCTGATCATCGAACTGGTACAGCCGTTCGGCATCTATGGCGGTATGGCCATGGTCGCGGGCTTGTTGGGCCTGTGGGCGCGCCGCGTCTTGCAAGAGCGCATCCGTTACATCACCGGCCCGTCAGACCACCTGATGCTGGCGTTGTTGGTGCTGATCGGCGCATCCGGCCTGAACATGAAGTTTTTGACGCGCACCGACATCATCGAAGTCAAAGCCTATTTCTTAGGGCTGCTGCGCTTCGACATCCAAAACCTGCCGAGCGATCCGGCGTTGCTGGTTCATCTGGGCGCGGTGGCGGTGCTGATGATTGTGTTCCCGTTCAGCAAGCTGCTGCATGTGCCGGGCGTGTTCTTCAGCCCGTCGCGCAATCAAGTCGATGACGCCCGCGACAAACGTCACTTAGCATCGTGGGCTGCGCCCATGGATGCCAATCGTGACGCCTGAGCAGAGACCGAGGAGCTAGACTGTGGCTGATCAAAAGTTTCAAACCCCGGCCTTTCGCGAGTACCGCGACAATCCCGCCATTCAAATCGGCGCGATGAACCATTCCCAACCGTTCATCGCCAAGCAAGAGCACAATGAGCCGCTCGGCTTCCCCGGCGAACTGGTGGAAAACTGGGAACAAAAGGCCGTCGAAAAGCTGGGCGATCTGCTCAATAAGAACCGCGCTCTGCGGGTCTATCTCGACTCTTGCGTCAAATGCGGCGCCTGCACCGACAAGTGCCACTACTTCCTCGGCACCGGCGACCCCAAGAACATGCCGGTGGCGCGCCAGGATTTGCTGCGTTCGCTCTATCGCCGCCACTTCACGCTTGCGGGCAAAATCGCCCCGGGCCTCGTCGGTGCGAAAGACATGGACAAGGAAATGCTGGACGACTGGTACAAGTATTTCCACCAGTGCTCCCAGTGCCGCCGTTGCTCGGTGTTCTGCCCCTATGGCATCGATACCGCCGAAATTTCCATGGCGGCGCGCGACATCATGGATCACATCGGCGTAGGCCAGAAGTATTCCAACGAAATTCTCGCCAAGGTGCACAAGATCGGCAACAACTTGGGCCTCCCCAAACCGGCGCTTGCCGACACGCTTGAAGGCCTGGAAGAAGACGTTGAAGAAGACACCGGCGTTGCGGTCAAATTTCCGCTCGACGTGCATGGCGCAGACGTATTGCTGGTCACGCCCTCTGCCGACTTCTTCGCTGAACCGCATGTGGATGGCCTGATCGGCTACGGCAAGGTGTTTCATCAAGCCGGGATCAACTGGACCGTTTCGTCCTACGCTTCGGAAGCGGCCAACTTCGCCATGTTCATCGGTTCTTACGAACAAATGCACAAGGTGGCAAACCGCATCCGCAAGGCCGCGTTGGACCTAGGCGTTAAACGCATCATATTTGGCGAATGCGGCCACGCCTGGCGCGTCGCCTATTCATTCTTGAACACGCTGGCCGGTCCATGGGATTTCCTGGATCCCAAGTACCCGGTACCTCAGCACATTTTGGAAGTCACCAACGGCTTGATCAAATCGGGCGGCATCAAACTGGATGCCTCAGCCAACGACGATAAAGTGCTGACCTTTCACGATAGCTGCAACGTCGCACGCGGCTCGCGCATGGGCGACTTTGAAGGCGGCCAATTCGTCATCCCGCGTGAGGTCATCAAGGCCAGCGTGAACAAATTCGTCGAAATGGACCCGCAGACCACCTGCGAGAAGACCTTCTGCTGCGGCGGCGGCGGCGGTCTGCTGACCGACGATCTGATGGAGCTGCGCGTCAAAGGCGCGCTGCCCCGTATGGAAGCGTTAAAGGAAGTCATCGACAATCACGGCGTTACGCACATGGCCGCAATCTGCGCCATCTGCAAAAGCCAATTCACCAAGGTGATGCCCTACTACGGCTTCCCCATGGATATGGTCGTCAGTGTGCACCAGCTGGTTTCGGATGCGATCCAGCTCGGCGCTAAAGAAGAACTTTGAGGTAAACGGTGGAGCGCAAGCGCAAGCGCAAGCTCAAGCTCTGGCCACTCCAATAACTGTTCATCACAGAGGGGCCAAGCCCCCTTGCGAAGAAGGAAGAAAAGAAAATGACTGCGGAAAAGGCTTTAAACTATCGCCGCTACGAAGATGGCGAAAGCACGTGGGACGACTTCCAGGAAAAGATTTTCCAGGCAGGATGGTCTCACAAGTGCCCGACCTATGTGCACCGCACTCCGCCGTGCCAGGGTTCGTGCCCTTCCGGCCACGACATTCGCGGCTGGCTGGCGATCGCACGCGGCATGGACAAGCCCCCCGTCGAAGGCATGACATGGCAGGAATATGCGTTCTCACGCATGGTCGAAGCCAATCCCTTCCCGTCCGTCATGGGCCGCGTTTGCCCGGCGCCGTGCGAAGACGGCTGCAACCGCAACGAAGTCGACGACCACATCGGCATCAACGGCGTTGAACAGTTCGTCGGCGACTGGGCCATCGAGCACAAGCTCGCCCTACCCAAGCCCGCCAAAGAGTCCGGCAAGAAAATCGCCATCATCGGCGGTGGTCCAGGAGGTCTTTCCGCCGCGTGGCACATGCGCCGCAAAGGCCATGCCGTCACCGTGTTTGAAAAACAAGACAAGCTGGGCGGCATGATGGCCTTCGGCATTCCCGGCTATCGCGTCCCGCGCGATATCCTGAATGCTGAAATTCAGCGCATCCTCGACGTTGGCGTGGTCGCCAAAACCGGCGTAAAGGTCGGCAAGGACATCACCATCGCGCAGTTGGAAAAAGATTTTGACGCCATCTTCTGGGCCGTTGGCGCACAGAAAGGCCGCGGCCTGTTCCTCGATGCCTGGAAAGACACTGAAAACTGCATTTCCGGCGTGGCCTTCCTCGAAGCCTTCAACCAAGGCCGTTTGCATTACACCACCAAAAAAGTGGTCGTGGTCGGCGGTGGCGATACCTCCATCGACGTGGCGTCCGTCGCACGTCGTTTGGGCCATATCACCACCATGGCTGAAAAAGACCGTCCGGAAGCCGTCGTGTTGGGCCACACCGCCCATGACGTAGCGTCCGCCGCACAGCGTGAAGGCGTCAAATCGGTGCTGACGTCGCTGTTCCCGCTGGAACAGATGACGGCATCGGAGCGCGAACGCAACGACGCCACCCGCGAAGGCGTGGAAATTATGGGCGGCGTGATGCCGGTCGATATCGTGAAAGACGCCAAGGGCCGCGCCACTGCGCTGCGCATGTGCAAATGCACCATGAACGGCATGACTCCGGTTCCCGTCGCAGGCACTGAATTCGACATCGAATGCGATCTCATCGTATCCGCCATCGGTCAGATGGGCGACTTGGCCGATGGCCTGGAAGCTCTGGACAATGGTAAGGGCTTTGTGAACATCACCGGCGTCTACCAGGTAAAGGGCCATGAAAAACACTTCGCCGGTGGTGACATCGTTCGTCCGCACCTGTTGACCACGGCCATCGGCCATGGCGCCATCGCCGCAGAAAGCATGGATCATATGCTGGCCGGCCACCCGGACGAAAAGCGCCCGAAAGTCGACGTGCATCACTTCAACCTGCTTGAAGAACTGCACCAGCGCGGCAAAGACCCGCTGCCGTATTCGAAAGAAGGCGTGCGCGGTACTTCCGATGCCGGTTTCGCGGTGCATAACTACGAAGACCGCGCCAGTTCCCAGATCGTCGCCCATGACGAACTGTTCTTGGGCCATTTCACCTACGATCCGGTGCAAAAGCGCGCAGAAAAGCATATCGGCGCCGACGAAGTCTTGGGCAACTTCGAAGAACGCTTGGTGGCGTTCAACGAAGAACAGGCCAAACACGAAGGCGAACGCTGCATGAGCTGCGGCATGTGCTTCGAGTGCGACAACTGCGTCATCTTCTGTCCGCAAGACGCCGTATACCGCGTCAAGAAAGACGAGAAGACCGTTGGCCGCTATGTCGCGACCGACTACAAAAAGTGCATCGGTTGCCACATCTGCCGTGACGTGTGCCCGACGGGTTACATCCAAATGGGTCTCGGCGAATAGCCGGACCATAAGGATCAAGGAGGAAGGTCGAATGCGTTCGGCAACCAAATTCCTAAGCCTCGCTGTATTGGGGTTTGCAATGTTGATGGGGGGGCTTGCCTCCCCCACCAATGCTGGCGAAGTGCCTCGGCCCAACCCGGCCAAGGCCTTCAAGGGCACCCAATGCGTCGAACCCGTGGACGTGATGCGCCGCGAGCACATGAACTTCCTTACACATCAACGCGACGAGACGTTACGCGAAGGCATTCGCGGTCAGAAGTACAGCTTGAATGAATGCATCGATTGCCACGCCGTTACGTCTCCCGACGTCATGGATGGCAAGGTGCGCACGCTGAAGCCTTTCTGCGCCGAATGCCACAGCTATGCCGCCGTTTCCATCGATTGTTTCCAATGCCACACCGGCGCTGCGGCGCCGGGCAACGGCCAGACATCTCCATCACTGCCGACTTCGGCGCTGCCAAATGGCCATCCCGCCGTGGCTGTGCCTACGACCGAGGGGGAAACGGCACAATGAGCGATAACACGTTGAACGCCCGGCAGACCATCGACGCCGCCAAGCGCAATTTCTTAAAAGCTGGCGCTAAGGCGACTGCCGCCATCGCGGTCGTAACGCTCGCACCGGGCGTAACGCTGTATTCCGTCGGCGCAAAAGCCGCCGTCACCGGCCCCGCCACCAGCGAACGCCGCTGGGGCATGCTAATCGACGCCACCGCTCCGGGCGACATTTGGGACATCGCGGTCGATGCGTGCAAGGCTGAACAAGGTTGGGGTGGCGGCAACAACCCCGCTACCGATCCCCAATGGATCCGCAAAGTTTCCGTTAAAGACCCCAAAACCGGGGCCAAGGCGACGCTTCCGGTCATGTGCCAGCACTGCGAAAACCCACCCTGCGTGGACGTATGCCCAACCGGGGCTTCCATGAAACGGGCGGACGGCATCGTGTTGGTCGACAAACACATCTGCATCGGCTGCCGCTATTGCATGATGGCCTGCCCGTATTCTTGCCGTTCGTTCGTGCATGAAGATGTGACCGGGCAAAAGCCGCACATGCCGCGCGGCAAGGGTACCGTAGAATCCTGCACCCTGTGCGTTCACCGTATCGACAAGGGACAGCTTCCGGCCTGTGTCGAAGCCGTCACCAATGCGGGTTCCGACGCAATGCTGTTTGGCGATCTCAACGATCCCAATTCGGACATTTCCCGCGCCGTGTCGCAATACGTCACGCAACGCATCCGCCAAGACCTGGGCGTCGAGCCCAGCGTCCACTATCGGGGGATTTAAGACATGGCTTTAGATACCACCGTTTATAAAGAAATCGAAGGCAAGGGCGCAGACTACTACGCTCTAGTGGGCTGGCTGGCGGTTTTCGCCGCCGCAGGCCTGGGCGCTTCGTATTACATGGAACACCACGGCCACGTAGTGACCGGCATGACCAACGCCATCGTGTGGGGAACGCCGCATGTGTTTGCGGTGTTTTTGATCGTCGCCGCGTCGGGCGTGTTGAACGTATCGTCCATTTCATCGGTATTCAGCAAGCACCACTACAAGCCGATGGCGCGCCTGTCCGCGCTCACGGCGCTGGCCCTGCTGGCGGGCGGGTTGATGGTTTTGGTGCTCGACCTTGGCCGCCCGGATCGCCTGATCGTGGCCATGACCAAGTACAATTTCAAATCCATCTTCGCGTGGAACATCTATCTGTACACGGGCTTTTTCGTCATCGTATTGATCTATCTGTGGATGATGATGGAACGACGCTTTGCTCCGCATTCCAAAAAGGCAGGACTGCTGGCCTTTGTGTGGCGCTTGGCGCTGACCACCGGTACCGGTTCCATCTTTGGTTTCTTGGTGGCGCGCCCCGGTTATGATGCCGCGATCATGGCGCCGATGTTCATCGCCATGTCGTTTGCCTTTGGCTTGGCCATCTTCATCTTGTTGATCACCGTAACTTATCGCGCTTCCAACCGTCCCTTGGGCGATCTGATCTTGTTTAAAATGAGGAACCTTTTGGGTGTATTCATTGCTGCGGTGCTGTATTTCACCGCCGCAATGCACCTGACCAACCTCTACGCCGCCGAGCATATGGGCGTCGAACGCTTCATCCTCATGGATGGCGGCATCTACACTTTCCTGTTTTGGGTGGTGCAGATCGGCATTGGCGGTATTTTCCCGCTGGCGCTGCTGTTCAACCCGGCCACGGGTCGCACCTGTCAGGGCATCTCCATCGCTTCAATGATGGTGATCGTCGGCGGTATAGCGCAGCTTTACGTCATCATCGTCGGGGGCCAAGCGTTCCCACTGCAACTGTTCCCCGGCATGGAGGTTTCTTCCAGCTTCTTTGACGGCCAGATGCACGGTTATGCGCCGAGCCTGCCGGAAGTGGTGCTGGGCCTGTCCGGCATCGCCACGGCGCTGTTGATCGTCGCGGTGGCGGTTAAGTACCTGCCGCTGCTGCCGACCAGCCTGTCTGACGCCAATATCCGCATCAGCCGCTCTCTCGATCATATCGAGGACGAGCCATTTAACTGATTTACCGAACGGTAAATCGCTGGTTTTTCGGGGGGACCTAGGCCATATTGCCTAGTCCCCTCGCATTGTTTAAGCCCCTAAGCTTAAGCTCGGGGAACAGAAAAAATGGAACTTTTCACACCATGACCGAACATCCTTTTGCCCAATACATCCGCATCATCGGACGCGGCCCCAATTTATCGCGGCCGTTGGACGAAGAAGAAATGTACGCCGCCGCCAAATTGATCCTTTCGGGCGACGTCGAACCTTTGCAATTGGGCGCGTTTTTGTGCATCTTGCGGGTGCGTACCGAAGTGGCCGGCGAAGGCGCGGGTTTCGTGCGCGCTGTGCGCGATTCCATCCAAGTTCCCGCCGACGCACCCACCGTGGACCTCGACTGGGCGACATACTCGGGCAAAAAGCGCCATCTGCCGTGGTATTTGCTGGCGGCCAATCTGTTGGCGCAAAATGGCGTCACCATCTGCATGCAAGGCACCGAAGGCCATACCGAAGGCCGCCTGTTTTCATCCGAAGCGCTGGCCCAATTGGGCGTGCCGCACGCGAACTCGTTGAGCGAGGCCGCCGAACACATCCGCGCCACCAACTTCGCCTATCTGCCGCTACGCAACTTTGTGCCGCGCTTGCAAGAAATCATCGAACTAAAACCCATCTTAGGCGTACGCTCGCCGATCAACACCTTTGCGCGCATGATCAACCCGTTCAACGCCGCACACGAACTGCAAACCGTGTTTCACCCCGCCTATCGCGATGTGCATCGCGACACCGCGCAGTTGCTGGGGCAAAAGCACATGGCCGTATTCAAGGGCGAAGGCGGCGAAGCCGAACGCCGCCCGCACAAGCCGGTAGTGGTGCAATACCTGCACAACGGCGAATTGAGCGAAGAACAGTGGCCGCCCATGATCCCCGAGCACGACTACGAAAAAGAAGAAGTGATGGACCTTTCGCGGTTGCCCCGCATATGGGCAGGCGAGGAAAGCGATGAGTATGGGATCGCCGCCGTGGTCGGCACCGCAGCATATGTGCTGCGCCTGATGGGCCGCGCCGCTAGCCCCGATGAAGCCGTCGCCCAAGCCCAAGCCCTATGGGACAAGCGCGACACCTCGCGCCTGTTTAAAGCCGCTTAAAAAGGATCGATAAACACCGCTATGGGCTACGTTCTCATTTCCGCCGCGCATAAATCTTCGGGCAAGACCATGATTTCGACGGGTCTGACCCGAGCCTTCGCCGCGCGGGGACTGAACGTGCAGCCGTTCAAAAAAGGCCCCGACTACATCGACCCTAAATGGCTAAGCGAAGCGGCAGGGAAACCATGCTTCAACTTGGATTTCAACACCCAGGCTAACGAAGAAATTCTAGCCTTTTTTACCGCCAAAGCCCAATCGGCGAATTTGGCGCTGATTGAAGGCAACAAAGGGCTGTATGACGGCGTTGACGTCGAAGGTTCAGATTCCAATGGGGCACTGGCCAAACTGTTGGGCGCCCCGGTGATCTTGGTGGTCGATGCTTCAGGCATTACGCGCGGGATCGCGCCGTTGCTGATGGGCTATCGCCTATTCGACCCAGACGTCAATATTCAAGGCGTAATCTTGAACAAGGTTCTGGGTCCACGCCACGAAGACAAACTGGTCAAAGCCATCGAACGCTATACCGACCTCGAAGTGCTGGGTGCTGTCAAACGCAGCGAGCATTTAAGCGTGAACGAACGGCACATCGGCCTGATCCCCAGCAACGAGCATCCCCATGCCCGTGAACGCATCAATTTACTGGCGCGAACCGTTGAAGAACAAGTCGACATCGATCGGGTGTTGGCCATCGCCAGCACCGCCCCGGCCTTACCAGCATCATCCAACGCTGCGCCGAACGCTTTTCCGGACGGACACAAGATGGATGTTTGCATCGCCGTCGCCAAGGATGCCGCGTTCGGCTTTTATTACGCCGACGACCTGGAAGCGTTGAAACGCGCCGGCGCGCGCATCGTGTATTTTAATGCCCTGAAAGACGTTTATCTGCCCACCTGCGATGGACTGTTTTTAGGTGGCGGGTTCCCCGAAACCCAAATGGACAAGCTATCGGCCAATCAAACCCTGCGCGGACGGATCAAAGCCGCTATCGAAGCGGGCCTGCCCACCTATGCCGAATGCGGCGGATTGATGTACCTCAGCCGCACGATCACCTGGGGCGACACACAGCACGATATGGTGGGCATCGTTCCCGGTGATGCCCTGATGCACCCACGCCCCCAAGGGCGCGGTTATGTGCGCTTGAAATCCACCGCAGCCCATCCCTGGCCGGTGCATGGCAGCGATGCCGAAGGCAACCTTCCGGCGCACGAATTTCATCATTCGACCTTGGAAAACCTGCCCGACGACCTCACATTCGCTTATGACGTTTCGCGAGGGCGGGGCGTCAACGGCGCCCAGGATGGCATCGTCCTGTACAATTTAGTGGCCGGATATGCGCATCTGCGGGATACCAGCCGCTGCCGCTGGGCAGAACCATTTACCGCGTTTGTGCGCCGTTTGAAACGCGCTCGCAACGGCAGTTCCTCGCCTGCGCAAGTGGCCGGATAATTGACCTAAAGGATTTCAACGTTGAACAAAGTCCAAAAAAATACGAGCAAACCGCATGTATTCATCGTCGGCGCAGGCCCCGGCGATCCGGGGTTGCTGACCCTCAAAGCTGCGGAATGCCTAAAAAAGGCAGACGTGGTGGTCTACGACCGTTTGGTATCGAATGAAATTTTGGACATGGTTCCAGCCAACGCCGAAAAGATTTTTGCGGGCAAGGCTGCACGCGATCACTTTATGCCCCAAGACGAAATCAACCAAACCTTAGTCGATCTGGCCAAGCAAAATAAAGTCGTGGTACGGCTCAAGGGCGGTGATCCGTTTATTTTCGGTCGAGGCAGCGAAGAAGCCATTGTGCTGGCCGAACACGGCATCAATTTCGAAATCGTCCCCGGCATCACCGCGTCGGCAGGATGCGGGGCGTATGCGGGCATTCCCCTGACCCACCGGGGGATGGTCACGGGCGTGCGTTTCGTCACCGGGCATTGCCGCGAGGGCCAACACCTAGACCTCAATTGGCAAAGCCTAGCCGATCCCAACACCACGCTGGTGATCTATATGGGGCTGATCAATATCGAAAAAATTTCCAGTGAATTGATCAAGGCCGGGCTTCCCGCCGACATGCCTGCTGCGGGCGTCGAACGCGGCACCACGCCGGAACAACGCACCATCCTCACCACACTGGAAAAACTGCCCCAATGCATTGAACGCGCAAAGTTAAAAGCGCCGTCGTTGTTGATCATCGGCAAGGTCGTGGACTTAGCCAACACCATCGGCTGGCATACCCAAGCGCATCAGTGCATACAAGATGACGAAACCTGATCCCCGATGAACAAGAATGCCCCGCCCCCGCCAGATTTTCACCATGCCGCAGTGCTGATCGCCGCACATGGGTCTCCGGGCAGCCGGGGCGGGCGCACCGCGACACGCAAAATCGCACAGACCCTCACCGCAATGGACCTGTTCGGTGAAGTCGCGGTTGGCTTTTTGACCGAAAAACCGTTTATCGCCGATGCGCTGAAGAGCCTTAATGCATCTGAGGTATATGTTGTCCCGAACATGACGGCTAATGGATATGTGACCACCCGCAAGCTCCCCGATGCGCTGAAGCTTACCGGACGTGTGACCGAACGCATCGGCCCTACGGGACGCCAGCGCGTGTTTCTCACCGAACCCGTGGGCACGCATCCGCTGGTATCGCGCATTATGGCCAATCGGATCAAGGGCGTACTGACGTCGCTGGCGCTGGACGAAGATGAAACGGCGCTGATTGTCGTCGGTCACGGCTCCACCAAAAGCCGGGAATCGTTCCTGCGCACCGAAAGCGTGGCTAACGAGTTGAGCGCCCTTGGCATCAACATCTCCACCGTCACCGCCTACTTGGAGGAAGCGCCGTTCGTAAAGGACTGGCGCGACCTCACCGATGCTGAAACCATCATCTTTTCGCCATTCCTGATTTCAGACGGTTTTCACGGCAGCCAGGATATTCCGCTCGCCATCGGGTTCAATCCGACCAGTGCAAAATTTCAAGAGCTCTTAAACCAACGGCGCGTCAATGAAACGGCGCAAGATGGGCGGCGCATCCTTTACCTCCCCCCGTTGGGCGACGAATTGGATATGGCCGACATCGTGCTGGCCCGTGTGCGCCAAGCGCAAAACCTTGCGCAAAACACAAAAAAAGGGCGGAAACCCTAAGGTCTCCGCCCAAGATGGGGCCCCTGATACAGGGACCCTCCCCCGAAATGTATTAATCAATAAACATACTTATAGATCGCGACCCAGGGCTTTGGCAAGCACCATATACAGCTTACCCGTATCCGACGAAAGAAACGTATTTTCCAACACGCCGTCGTGGTCGCCCTCGCGCGCACGGGCGAGCATGGCGTCAAACTCACCCACGTAACGCCCCACATAATCGCGGAAATCGCCATCGTCTTGATACAGGGTCTTGATCGCCGCCAGCACGTTCTTTTCTTTGAAGCCCAGCATCTTGCGCACAAAGATGCCCTTCTCGCCCTTGTTGAAACGCCGCCAATCGTCTTCGGTGATGGGGACTTCGGCAACGCGCGCCATGTCCACCGCCAACGACTGCAGCTTTTCCGAAATGAACGCCGCGCGGCGCATGAAATCTTCGGTATGCGCACGGCCCAAAGTAGTATCCAAAACCTGATTGAGTTCTTGGGCTGTTTGTGTTGCGGCAAGCAGGCTTTTGGTATTTTGACTGACTTTTGCGCCCACGCCTTCCAATTGCTGCGAAACGATTTCCGAGACCCGCGTCAATTCGTTGACGCGCTCACGCAACGTCTTGTCCCAGCTCACGACGCGCGCCAACGAACGCTCGGTCGATTGGGCGACAATATCGCTTTGCTTTTCCAACGCCTCTCCGAGCAGACCCGCGCCCTGTTGTGCTTTGTTGTACATGCGATTGAGTTCGTTCAACTGGCCGCGCACCCGTTCATGCGTCGCGCTGATGTTCGCAGACAGTTTTTCTGCTTCGTCCGCACTTTCGGCGGTATGGCGTTGAATATCCTTGGCGAATACGCTGATGCGGTCCAGCGAACTGTCGGTGATGCGGCCCAAATCTTCGCCCTGTCTGCCCAGTGAATCGCTCATCTGGCTGAGTTTGGAAAGCGCTTCCTCCGACACCGCGATCACTTCGCGACCCTGGTAACGCAAGGCGTCGGACACGCCTTCCATCTTGGTGGTAGCCTGCGCCGATGCCGTGCTTAATTCATTTAGGTGCTGACGCAAGTTTTCGCCCGCCGCACCCAAACTGCGCACCGTCAAATCGGATACCATATTCATGTCGGTGGTGGACCGGCGTACTTGATCGGTAACCCGTTCCAGATCGACGGCCGCCTGGGTCGATGCCGCACTTAGATCAGATGTCTGATGGTGAAAGGCTTGGGTTACAAGATCGATCAATTTAGTCGCCTTATCGACGGACTGGTTTACACCGTGGACTTCTTCGTTCAAGCGCATACCCACGGCGCCCAGCTTACCCGCCGCCACGTCCGACGCTTCCATCAAGCCCGAAGCCTGGGTGTGCAAATCTTGCGAGAACGTGCGGATGTGTTCCGAGGCGCGCGTGTAAGCGTTGGTCAAATCGTCCGTGCGGCGCGACAACAACCCGCCAACGTCTTCCAACCGCGCGCTGGCGGTGTTGATCGTCGTATCCAATTTTGAGGTATGACGTTGGAAGGTTTCAGAAATCCCTTCCAAACGGTCGCTCGCAGAATGCGTGACGCGCGCCGCTTCATCGGCGCGTTCATGTAAGTGGCGCGACAAGCCTTCGAGTTCGCGTTCCGCCGTATCGACCCGTTGACTGACGATGCGTTCGCCTTCGATCAAGGTGTCGGAAACCTGACGCACACGCAAAACCGATTCATCAGCCACCGCTTGCATACTGACGGCGCTCTCTTTTAATTTTTCACCGGTATCAAGCAAGCGGTCCGTGGCGCGGGTACCTAAATCATCCAAGTCGCGGGCATGCTGTTTCAAGGTTTCGCCCATGCCATCGATGCGTTCCGCCGCCTGTTTAGAGGCATCCGTAAGGCCCGCCGTCTGGCGATACAGGGCATCGGATACCAATGAAATCAACCGCGCCGCACGATCGGAAGCCGATCCCACTTCTCGCGAACGATCCATCAAAGCGGCAGTCGCCTTATCCACGTCGGCGACCGCAGCCGAAGTCACCCGTTCCACGCTTTCGGTTTGGCCTTCCAAGGTGCGCGATACGCTGACAAGACGATCCGTCGCGCTATCTGAACTTTCCATCAACTCGCTCAAACGCTGGCGCACGGCATCGCCCAACTGGCGCAACCGTTCCTCGGCGCGTTCGGCGGTATCTTCCAACTGTTCGCTACGCTCGGATAAGTTTTCAGACGCCGAAGCGACCAGCTTGCCGGTGCGGGCGGCAATGAAAATCATGTGCTCGGTGCGTTTTTGCAACCCTTCGCCGACGCCTTCTAGGCTTTCGCTGGCGTGCGCCGTAATGCCTTCGAGGATGCGCGCGCGGTCTTGGACCGTGTCGCCCAGTTCGGAAATGGAATGCACTGCACTATCGGAAACATCCTTAAATTCCACCAAGTGGCGGCGGAAGGCTTCTGTAATCTCGCCGGTACGCACACTTGACGCATTGATGCTATCCAAACCGTCCTTCATGGTGCGCGCCACCGATGCGATTGCCGTAACACTGGTTTGCGCGCCGGCGGTCACGCGCTGAGCGCCATCCTCCATGATGCGGGTTGCCTCCAGCAGCGCCGCGCGGGATTTTTCAGACGCCCCATCCACGCTCGTTGCGCCCGAATGCAATGCCGCCACGACCTTGTCCAAACGCTCGACCGAACCGTCAGAAATTTCGCGCAAATCTTTGGCCTGCGCTTGAAGCACTTCGGCTGCCGCCAATACCCGCGCTTCGCTGGCGTCTCCAGTGGCATTCAAGAACGCGGCGCGAGCTTCAAGCGATTTGGTCACGGTTTCCACCTGATCCAACGCGCGCATGGAAATGTTGCTCAAATCCATAGACGTTTGACGCAGAATTTCACGCACATCCGCCGTCTGCCGAGCGGCATTATCGGCGCCATGAACCAATGACTTGGCTTCGGCTTTGAAGGCTTCGCCTGCGGCCTTCATGCGCAACGCCACCAGATCAGATGCAGCCACCAGATCAGATGCGTGTTCGCCCATGGTTTCAGTGATGTTCTGCACGCGCACCGCAACCTTGTCTGCGGTTTCAGACAATGCTTGAGTCTGGCGATGCAAACTGCCTTCCACTTCATTCGCATGCGCCGCCGCATCCAACGCCGCGCGCTCCAAATCGGCTTGATGCCTACGCAGCGATTCACCGATACGATTGGTTTGCCCTTCCATACGATCACCGCGCGCCGCCAGTTCAATCCCCATAGCGGCGATCAATTCCGACCCGGTTTCAAGACGTTCAATCGCGTCCACCGTGGTCGATGAAATATTCATGATGCGCTCGGCCAGCACCTCGCCGACACCTTCGGCGCGCGCCGCCGTTTCAGCCGACACCCGCGCCAAATCTTCGGTGCGTTCATGATACAGGTCCGCGACTTCACGGGCGTGGCGCGTACTGGTATCGGTGGTTTCGGTCAATTCCAAGATACGCCGCCCCAGCACTTCCGTCAGGTCTTCGGCTCGGGTTGAGGCACGATCCGTAGCGGTCGCCATATCGTGGGTGCGCCGATGCAATACGTCGCTCACATCGCGAGCGCGGCTTTCGGCCTTTTCCGATACTTGACGCAGATCTTCGGTCTGACGCGCCAACGCTTCGGACACTGCGCGGGCGCGCAGGTCCGCATCCTGGCTCACCCGCGCCAATTCCAGCGCGCGTTCTCGCACTTGGTCATGGACCGCCTCAGCACGCGCAGCGGCTTCGTCCGAAGCCTTGGACAATTCACGCGCCTGACGCCGCAAGGTTTCGGAAATTTCCTTGGCTCGCGTTTCGGCGCGATCGGAAGGGTAGGTCAACTGATTGATCTGCCAACGCAAGTGCGCCGTCTCCGCGCGCAACTGATGGCCGCGCTCGAACAATGCCACCACCGTCCACAGCAATGCCAAAGGCGTAATGACGCCCGCCGCCAACCCGCCCAATTCGTGGGGCATCAGCTCCAACACGAACGCCCAACCGATATAAGCCTGAATGTACCATACGCTGGCCGACAACCAGCCTGCGCTAACGAGTACGCCCAACGCAGAGGCAACCCGATGGCGCAGAAAGAAGGGCTGCTTGAATTCGTCGAATTCCAACGGTGCGGATGGCTTCAAGGCAGGCTCAGCCTCAGCTTCCAGCACGCCAAGGCTCAACGCATCCAGGCCCGAAGCGCCTAATGCTCCATCGTTCTGGGCATCACTGTGGGCTGAGTTCTTTTGCCCTTGTCTGTCTTCGGCCATGCGCGGCTGCTCCCGGTCAATCGTTGGACAGGAGGATACACCCGCTATATGGGGCGGTAAACAGGAACAATATACTAGATATTGATAATCCTGGGGCTTCTGGACCTACAAAACAGCCAATATGTGCATGATTCGGCGGCCAAAGTGTGGACAGATGTGGATAACTCCACCCGCCCGCCCAACTGCAGTCATATTTGCTTCTCATAATGTAATGCATACAGAAACTTTAGAATCATGTTATTAAGCGCTTGGGCTTTCGATCTCTCTTATCATATTGAGGCTGTTTGATCCTGTTTATTGGAGGAACCATGGCTACAAGTGCACACCTCACCGGCGTAGAACGTTTTTTTGATGACGACGAAATTATCGTCAGCAAAACCGATACCAAAGGCCGGTTGACTTACGTCAACGACGTTTTCCTAAGGCTCGCCGGCTACAGCGAAAAAGATTGCCTAAGCCAGCCACACAGCATGATCCGTAATCCCAACATGCCCCGCTGCATCTTCAAGCTGTTGTGGGATACCATCGAAAATGGGCGCGAAATCTTCGCCTACGTGGTCAACCGTTCCGCCAATGGCGACCACTATTGGGTTCTGGCCCACGTCACCCCCAGCCGCGACGCCAATGGCAAAATCATCGGGTATCACTCGAACCGGCGCACCCCGAACCGTAAAATTCTCGATAGCACGATCATCCCGCTCTATCGGCAGCTACTGGCCGAAGAGAACAAGCATTCCAACAGCAAGGAGGGTATGGCGGCTTCGATGAAAATATTGACGGGCCTTCTGGCGCAAAAAGGCGTTGAATACGACGAGTTTATTGCAAGTATCCTATAACCGCTCCCCCGCAGATGAACGATATCCCGCAAGGCGGCCCCCCATTTTCGACGATCGTCGGTGAATTAAAGGATCATAAATCATGTTAGGTAGCAGTAACTCCAAAGCGATCAAAAAAGCTTTGGCCGCTTGCAAAGCGGTGGCCGCTGGCGATTTCGAAGCCCGCGTCATCGGCATTACGGAAAAAGGCGAAGCCGCCGAATTGCTTAACGCAATCAACCTGCTGATCGACCGCTGCGATGCATACGTTCGTGAATCCCAGGCCTGCCTGGAACATGTGCGTGACAATAAATACTACCGCCGCATTCTCGAAAAGGGCATGACCGGCAGCTTTCTCGGCGCCAGCCGCGTGATCAACAACGCCACCCAAGCAATGGAAGACAAAGTCGTCCAATTCAAAGGCGTCGCAGAAAACTTTGAAGCCAACATGAAAGGCGTCGTCGATACCGTCGCTTCGGCTTCCACGGAGTTGCAGGCAACCGCGCAGACGATGGAAAAAACGGCTCAGCAAACCTCTACGCAATCGGTCGCCGTCGCCGCCGCCGCAGAGCAAGCTTCCGCCAACGTGCAGACCGTTGCTTCTGCGGCAGAAGAACTTTCCAGCTCGATCTCTGAAATTTCCCGTCAGGTTTCACAAAGCACGCAAATTGCCGGCGCCGCCGTGATCGAGGTCGAGGGCGCCAATGAAAAGGTTCAAGGTCTCGCGCAGGCAGCGCAGAAAATCGGCGAAGTCGTCGCCTTGATCACAGACATCGCCAATCAAACCAACCTGCTCGCGCTGAACGCCACCATCGAAGCGGCGCGCGCGGGTGAAGCGGGCAAAGGCTTCGCCGTCGTAGCGTCGGAAGTGAAAAACCTAGCCAACGCCACCGCCAAAGCGACGGAAGAAATTTCCGACCACATTTCAGGCATTCAAACGGCGACCCATGATGCCGTCCAGGCCATCGGCTCTATCGGCGGAACCATCCGCGAAATGAACGAAATCGCCTCGGCGATCGCCGCTGCCGTTGAAGAACAGGGCGCCGCCACCCAGGAAATCGCCCGCAACGTCGAACAGGCGGCGGTCGGAACATCCGAAGTGACGACCAACATCACCCAAGTGACGAGCGCCGCTGGCGAAACCGGACATGCCGCTGGCGAAGTGTTAACCGCTGCCGACGAACTGTCCAAACAAGGCGAACTTCTCGGCCACGAAATGGACCAGTTTATCGTTGAGCTGAAAAAAGTCGTCTGACCGGTTTCGCCTCACGATGCACGCCTGCAAAACCCCGCCCTTTGTCACTTGGGGCGGGGTTTTTCATCATCTACAGCAGCCAAGTAGGCTCAATACATATGCTGGCCGCCGGTGACCCAAATCTCGGCGCCAGTGACGTAAGCCGCATCTTCGCTGCATAAAAAGTAGACCGTCGAGGCGACGTCGCGCGGCTGGCCCATGCGGTCCAACGGAATGCGCGGGATCAAGGCTTCATATTCCGGCTGGATCATCGAGGTTTCGATTTCGCCAGGAGCCACCGCATTGACGCGCACATCCAACGCCGCAAATTCCCCCGCCAATTCGCGCGTCATCGCGCTCAGCGCCGCCTTGGAAATGGAATAGGCCGATCCTGCAAAAGGATGGATCTGATGCCCGGCGATGGAGGTGATGTTGACGATGGCGCCTTGCCCCTTATGCAGCGCCGAGGCAAATCCCCGCGACAAACGCAGCGCCGCAAACATATTGATCTCAAACACTTCTCGCCACGCGCTCAAATCGCCATTAAGGCAACCGAGGCGCTCTTTATAGGGTGTTTTAGGCGAAAGGCCCGCATTGTTGACCAACGCATGCAACGATCCGCCATCCAGCAATTCGTTGACGCGAGCAATAAAAGCCTTGACGCTTTCGGCATCGGCCAAATCGGTGGGAATATGCTCAATCCAATCGGGGTGTTGGCGGGAACTTTCTTCAATGTCGCCGCGCGCACACGTGATGATGCGCCAGCCCCGTTCCAAAAACAGCGTGGCGGTGGCAAAGCCGATGCCCCTGGACGCACCGGTAATGACGACAATTTTGCGATCCATACTCATGAGTCGACGTTAGAGGAAAGCCGCCCCGCTTTCCAGTGCCATCAATGACTAAACAACACCGGTAATGTGGCGTCGGCCATCATTTCGGTGGTGACACCACCCAGCACCGCCTGCATCAGGCGCGCATGGGAATACGCGCCGCACACCACCATGTCCGCCCCGGCCTTAACGGCTTCGGCCAAAATTGCGGCGCCAACATCGCCTTCCAAAGGGGGAAAAGCATGAACTTGGGCGGAGACGCCCCAGCGCTTCAAATAGTCCGCCAGTTCATCCGCCGCCGTGACTTTCGTGCGCGTGCTTTCGCACGTCAACACATGAACCTCTGCCGCACGGGTGATAAACGCCATTGCGCCATGCACCGCGCGCGCCGCCTGAGCGGTGCCGTTCCAGGCGATAGCGATGGAGCGCCCCAGTGCGCCGCCAGGGTACGCAGGCGGCAGCACCAACACCGGACGGCCCGTTTCAAACAACGCCGCACTCAAGGTCAGTTCACGCATAGGCGACCCTTCCGGTCCGGGACGCTGAATGACGATCAGGTCCGCCAAGCGGCCACGCCAGGCCACATGCTCATCTTCGCGCCCATCGGATATCAGCCAATGGGCTAAATCGTCTGCACCCGCCACTTCGCGAAACAAAGCTTCAATCGCTTTGGCATCGGCGTCCACCGCACGCTCGGCCGAGGCGATCATTTCTTCCATCATCTGGCCCGACATGCCTTCACCGAACATCGGCGCGATATCGCGGGAATCCGCACGAACATGCAAAGCATCGAGGTGGGCGGAAAAAACCCGCGCCACATCCAAGGCGGTGCGCAACAACACCGGATTTCCGGGACCGCCGTCAAGCGGCACAAGAATAGAACGAATGGACATACACTTCTCCCTGAGGCTTCTCCCTGTGGAAACGCCATCATGATACCATGTCTATGATGCCTATAGGGCGATCAATCGTCCAGCCCGATAACCTTGCGCGCTAAAACGTCGGTCTGTTCGCGAGTGCCGGAGCTGTCGATCCGATTCCACGTGATCGCGCCCAGATCATATCCGAGCTGCAGTTTCACCACCTCAGCATCGGCATCCGAGGCATTGTTGGTGCGCGCTTCGACCCGGTTTTGCATGATCTCTGGGGCGGCCTCCAGCCACAAGCCGATAAACGGGACTTCCATTTCGGCAGCCACGGCCTCGATGGCGGCGCGTTCTTCAGGCTTGGAAAAGACGCAATCGGCGATGACCGAATGCCCGGTAGAGAGCACGGTGCGCGCTTCGGCATAGACCGCTTGATAGGTCTTTTGCGTCATTTGGGCGCTATACCCCTCTGGCCCCAGCTTATCCAACGGATGCACCCCGGCGATGCGCTTTCTCAGCACATCGGAACGCACCACCCGCGCCCCCGGATGGCCGCCGACATGACAGGCCAATTCGCGCGCTGCGCGGGATTTGCCGCTACCCGACAAGCCGCCGACGGCGATCAAGCGCGGCTCAGGCACATGCAAATATTCCAACGCCATGTCTAAATATTCACGCGCTTCTGCGGTCTTGGCCTGCTGCACGGTTTCATCTGCGATGCTCGCCGCCTGAGTGCAGGCCACGTGGGAACGGATCGCGGCGCGCAGACTCAAAAACAGCGGCAGAACGGCCAACCCCCACGCCGAACCGGTAATGTCCATATAACGGTTCATCACCACGGTGGCCAAGGTGCCCAACTCACGACGATCCAAATCCATCAACAAGAACGCCAGATCGTACAGCACGTCGATGGTGGCGAAGGCTTCGTTGAATTCAATGGCGTCGAACAGCACCGGCTCGGCGGCGGCGCTCAAATAGATATTTCCCAAATGCATATCACCGTGACAGTGGCGCACGCAGCCATTCATGCGGCGATTTTCCAACAGCACCGCAATCTCGGCCAATTCAGCGTGCTGCATCTCGGTCAAAGCGGCCACCTTTTCCCGGTCCACAAGGCCCTGGCCGTTTTCAACAAACGCCTTGGCGTTGCCTTCGATGATCATGGCGATGCCCGCCCGCCCGCCGCCGTCCTGACGCGCTTCGGCATGGGCGTGGAACGCCGCGATATTATCGGCCAGATGCTCCATCACATGACGGTTCAACTTGCCCGCCTCGCCCAAACGGTCAAACAACTGGTCTTGTTCAAAACGCGCCATCTCCACCACCCAATCGACCACGCGCCCGGCGTGACCGATGTGATACCTGCCTGCGTCATCACGGGTAACGGGCTTGACGCCAAGATACAAATCCGGCGCGGTGCGGCGATTGAGGCGCACCTCAGCCTCACAAAACTTGAGGCGCAAATCCTTGGTGGAAAAATCCAGATACGGATACTTTACCGAGCGTTTAAGCTTATAGACGCGGGTATCGCCAATAAAGATTTCCGAGATGTGCGTGGTCGCGCGGCCCACAATTTTGCTTCCGTCGGCAAAGGCCTCGGCGCTCGACAAAAACTGAACAATCGCGGACTGATCTTCGACTTGCATAGGGCATAATATCAAGAGGTGCCACGCGGAAAAACTTTTATTACGGAAGAGAGGCCGCATTCAATGCATCTATTAACGGCCTTGTATAATAACCCCCTACGGCAAAGAAACTAACAATCGCAACGACAGCGCCCAGCACCAGCCACACCTGACCGATCTTAAGCAATCCCATCAATTCTTTGATTGACAACTTAGCCAAATCTTCTGGCACTACCCTACCCATATTTTCTGACACTGTTCGCTCAGTTGCTGTGTGTAATCTCGAGTATTCTTCAATAGCATGTATTAATTTTATTAATATTTCGAATGATGGAAGGTACAAATAGTTATCAGTCTTAACAGTCAATAACCCTAA
>Ga0299912_10000867_pt1 | contig 24672 bp, 24 predicted proteins | sample RVTome_2_FD_207667 | JGI IMG/M metagenome (GOLD analysis project Ga0299912, IMG submission 207667) | Soil microbial communities from uranium-contaminated site in the Upper Colorado River Basin, Wyoming, United States - RVT95D214 (version 2) ... | reverse complement strand
GCCGGCGGATCATTCCATTGCACTCCGGGCATTCCGTAAGCGGGCGGTCCGTCATGGGCTGCCGCCGTTCGAACCGTAGGCCGCACTTACTGCATTCATATTCATAGGTTAGCATCGGTCTTCACGCCCCTTCTCCCGTCTTTTTCGTAAGCACGAGCACATCATGCTTGTGGCCGCTCAGGCGAGCCATAACCTCGAACCCTTTCCCGGAAAGGACGGCCGCCGCCGACTCTAGAGTGACCCCGCTGACCGGATGCTCCCGCCTCTCCTCTCGGTGCACCCGGGCGACAAGTTCGAATCCTTCCGGGGAGAAGTCCGCCAGGATCACAATTCCGGAAGGCCTCAGAACCCTGGCCGTCTCGCCAAGCACGGGCACCGGATCCTGCAAATGGTGGAGGACATCCACCAGGGCGGCACAGCCGAAATGATCTTCGGAATAGGGCAAGACGGATGCGTCTCCGTGGAAAAACCGAATACGATCCGCCAAGCCCGCCTCCGCGGCCAGGAGAAAGGCGAGGGCTTGTTCATCCGCGTCGGGATCCACAGAGACCACCTCTAATCCCTGCCGGGCCAAGGCCATGGCCATGAGTCCCTTGCCCGTGCCGATATCCAGCGCAGGGCCTGAAAGCCGTCCACCCGTCTTAACCACAAAGTCCATCGCCGCAAATCGGTCATAGCCCAAGCTCAAGTACTGCTCTGTCCGGACGAGGAATGCGGCCTTTCTCCTGACCGTCTTTTCGCGATCTTCCATGACCATCCCTTTTAGTCTTGGCGTTGGAAAGTGGCTGCACCCCGAGTGGCAACCCGTGTTGCGACCCCGGCGGAGTCGTGAAGATCGGTCGATGTCCGCGCCCGGACAGCCTCCCGGAGCCGCTCAAAGTGAGCGAGGTACGCCGGCAGGGCCTCGACGATGAGTTCACCTCTTGAATAAGCCTCGGCGATCCGCCGGTCATCCGGAATTTCCAAGAGAATGGGAATGTCCTCATTCCCGCAAAACACATGTACCCGGTCGTCACCGATTCCGACCCGGTTGACGACCACGCCGAACGGAATCCGGAGATCCCGCACCATATCCAAGGCGAGCTTGAGGTCATGCAGGCCGAAGGGCGTCGGCTCTGTGACGAGCACGACAAAGTCCGCTCCCCGGAGTGTCGAGATCACCGGGCATGCCGTTCCCGGAGGCGCGTCCAGGATCGCGGGCACCCCTTTTCGCAGACGGGCCTTCACCGCGCGAATAAGCGGCGGTGACATGGCCACGCCGACATCGAGCCGGCCCTGGATGAGCGTGATGTTCTCTGCCTGGGCCGTTTGGACAACTCCTATACGCTTGTCAACTTCGTGAATAGCCTTCTTGGGGCATACCTTCGCGCAACCCCCGCAGCCATGACACATCTCGGGGAAGACGAGAGGTGTCGCCCCGAACGAAACGATGGCGTGGTATGCGCAGAAACGGCCGCACTCGCCGCAGCCATCGCAAAGGGATTCATCCACTTGAGGAACTGGAATGGTGACGGTTTCCTCCCCGCGCGGAGTTCCCTTGAGGAACAGATGGTCATTCGGCTCTTCCACGTCGCAGTCCAGAAGACGCACAGCGGGGCCGAACACCCGCGCCAAGTTCACGGACACGGTTGTCTTGCCGGTTCCTCCCTTGCCCGAGGCGATGGCGAGAATCATGACGTCGCCCTAAAGACCCTCTCGGGCGGCCTGAAAAAATCCCGCAGGCGGAATTCCAACGACATCACGCGGAAAGAAAAATCGCTCTGCATAGGCTGTCCGTGTATCGCTATGTCCGTCCTAAAGCTACGATACGCCGCCGCATGTCGCGGAGTTCGGCTTCGAGGCGTTGAGCCCGGCGGCGTAGGGAAGCCAAGTCCATTCCTATTCCATCGGGCCGGAGCCGCACGGGATATCCTGACTGGCCGGCGAAGCCGCTGAGCGGTTCATCCGGTGAGCCGGGAAGCTTCAATATGCAATACCCGCCGCCCCTGCCTGTCATGGGGCCCCGGCCTTTCGGCCCTGTTCCGTCATATCCCGGCATCAGGACATTCTCCTGAATTCGAATACTTGACGCTTGATCGCGCCGGGACATGCGTAGTAACCGGCAGTCCGACACGGACGGCGATCACGGGGCCCATCGACTTGAACAGGAAAAAGGGATGCCGTCAAGAGATGTCTCCCGGCCGCGCTTACACCCAATGCCCATCGACGTCGGCGGCCTTGGCCTCCGTCAGTTTTCCGGAGCGATATAGTTCAAGGGCCGCGGCCACCGTGGGCGCGTCGGTGGTGTAGATCTTGATCCCGGCCGCCAGAAGCACACGAAACGCTTTCGGGCCGCAATGCCCGGTCACGAGACTCTGGACTCCCAGGCGAGCCACGGTCTCCGCCGACTGGATTCCGGCCCCCTGGGCCGCGTTCATGTTCTGCCGGTTATCGACCGCTTCGAAGGTCTCGCTGTCCAGATCGTAGACCAGAAACTTCGGGGCGCGGCCAAAACGCGTGTCCAGCGGCGATTCCAGGGTCTCTCCCGACGTACTAAAGGCGATTCTCATCGGTTATCTCCAATCCATTCTCTTCTATCCAAGGGCATTCCGGGAATGCCATCCCGGCCCCGACCGGCCTGCAGGGTTGCGCAGGAGCGCACCCCTGGGACGATCATTCCGCGGCGGTTCCGGTCTCGATCTCGGAGAGGCGCTTCTTGATGAAATCCAATTCCGCCTGCAAGGCCTCGGCCTGACTGATGAGCGCCTGCTTCTCCGTCTCCGGGTCGGGCTTCTGGTACGGTGCGGAGTATCCATACGGCGCGGCATATCCGCCGAATCGCGTCCAGCCCGGCTGGCCCGTGGCGTAGAACATGTGCCGCCATCCGCGACCGCCGCCTCCGAATCCGCGCCCCCAGGCGCCGCGGCCCCGTCCGAAACCCATCCCGAAGCCCCGCCCCGGAACGGGATTCGCGTATCCCGGCATTCCAAACCCTGCGCAGTATCCGGCCGCGCGTCCGCTCATGGCGCCCATTCCCATGGGCCCGGTCCTGTCTCCTAATGGCATGACTATTCTCCTTTCTTGAAAACTTTTTATCCTTGTTTGTTTCTTCCTCGGCCGAGACCGCCTTTGCGGCCTTGACCTTGTCCCTGGCCTTGCTTCCGGCCTTGTCCGGGTCGACCCCCTGGCCGCTGAGAGCCTTTTCCTCCACACGGCCCCTTTCCTCGCCCTGTTCCCGGCCCTTTACTCTGCGGTCCTGTTCCGTCTCCTCTTGGCATGATCATACCCTCCTTTTTTAAAGATTCTTGTTCTATTCCCTAGTCATCGCAGTCCCGCACTTCGGGCACTGCTTCTGGACGCAAGGCACGCCAAGCTCATGCGGTTCACGATGCCCGCATTTCGGACAAAGGCAGGCGCCTCCTGGGCCCCCTGCGAGGGGACCGCCCATACGACCTCGGCCCTGTCCGCCCCGGCCTTGCCCCTGTCCACCGCCTGATCCCATTCCACCACGTCTTGTTCCCTTCATAAAATATTCCTCCTGATCAATATTGTTCATGCCCCGGCGACGGCGGCGACCGCAGCAACCGGGCATGGCGAAGTCGTCGCCTTTGAGACCGCCGCTGAGCCAGGCCTGAATGACCTCGCGCAGGTCGCCGGCCACGAACGGGATCACCCGGATGCCGTAAGCGGCAACCATCGCCTGGAGAGGCCTGGAAATCGCGCCGCAAACCAGTGTGCCGACGCCGAGCTCCGCCAGGCGAAGCGCCTTCCGGACCGGCATGTCATCCGCCAGGACTTCCTCTGTTTCGGCGACGATTCGCCCCGACTCGGCCTCGGCGACATGGATCCACCGGGCGATGTCGAAGACCGGCGCGATCCGATGGTCCCAGTGCGCAAATGCCGCTTTCATCATCCGAGATCCTGCTTATCGTTCACACCTGGATTAATAGCAATTGTCGTGCCAACACCGAAGAGTGTTGCGGAATAGGATTATGCCCTTGGATTGAAAGGATTTAGAGCGATCAGCGAGGAGATGGCGGCAAGCCATTGAGTAGCTATGGCGCTACTCTTGCCTGGTGAAACAGTTGCGCGGCCGCACCTATTTCCGCCGGCGCTGAGAACGGCCGTCCTTCTCAGGCAGGGAGATCCCCAGTTTCTTCATTCTGCGGAAAAGCGTGGTCTTGTGGATGCCGAGCTCCTTCGCCGCCGCCAGGCGGTTGAAGGCGTTGCGTTCGAGGGCGGCGCAGATAGCTTGGGCGTCGAGAATATCGTGGGCGGACCGCGAATGGGAATCCAAGCCCCTCGTCGCGCCGGAGGCCGTCAACTCCCCGGGCAGGTCTTCGATGCCGATGCGCCCTTCGTTACAAAGGATGAAGGCGCGCTCGATGACATTTTCAAGCTCGCGGATGTTTCCCGGCCAATCGTGAGCCATGAGAAGCGACAAGGCTTCCGAGGTGATGCCCGGCACGGTTTTCCTCTGCAACCGGTTGAACCTGGTGACGAACTGCTCCACGAGAAGGGGAATGTCTTCTTTCCTTCGGCGCAGCGGGGGCAGTTCAATGCGGACCACGTTCACGCGGTAGTAAAGGTCCTCGCGAAAAATCCCACGCCGCACCTGATCGGCCAAGTCTTTGTTGGCGGCGACCAGGATCCTCGCGTCCGTGCGCTCGGAACGCGTCCCCCCCAGCGGCTCGAAGGTCCGGTCCTGGAGAACCCGTAACAGACGAGCCTGCAAGGCCGGGCTCACCTCGCTGATCTCGTCGAGGAAGAGGGTCCCTCCCCGGGCCAGGGCAAAACGGCCGGGCTTGTCCTTGTTCGCGCCGGTGAACGCTCCGGCCTTGTAGCCGAACAGCTCCGACTCCAGAAGCGTTTCGGGCAAAGCCCCGCAGTTGACCGCGATGAACGGGCCCTGGGGACGGGGACCGAGAGAGTGGATCGTCCGCGCCACCAATTCCTTGCCGGTTCCCGTTTCTCCGATGATGAGGACCGTGCTGGGGCTGGCGGCGATGGCGGGCAAGACCTCGAACACCCGCCGCATCAGGGGACTGCGGCTGGTCAGATCGCCGGCCTGGTATTTTCCCTCCAGCTCCCGGCGCAGCTCTTCGACATCGGAGAGGTCGCGAAAGGTTTCGGCGCCGCCGGTCACACGTCCGGCGGCGTCCCGCAGCACGGCGGTAGAGACGCTGATGGGAATGCGGTTCCCGTCTGAGTCGATGATATATCCGGATTTGCCGATGACCGGCTTCCCCGTTTTCAACGTCCGGCGGAGCGCGCATTCGGCCTCGCACATGCTGGAACGGAAGACCTCCGAGCACCGTTTTCCCAGGGCCTCCCCGCGCGGAACCCCCGTGATCTCCTCGGCCGCCCGGTTGAACGAGGTGATGCGCCACTCCTGATCCACCGTGAATACGCCATCCGAGATGCTCTCGAGGATGGCCTCGGTCGGGGCACCGCGGTCGAAGGCCTTTCTCGGAGAAAGAAATGTGCGCTGAGTTCGCGATGATTTCAATATCTTTCCCATTTCACCCGACGATCGTGGCCTGGACACGCTTATTCGCGATCCTTATCATAACCTTTCTCCATCCGCCTGACAATCCCTAATCCCTCATAATTCAACGAGTTATCAAAGAGCGGGGCTTGTCCGGGACGGCGCCGGGATTCCCGCTCCTCCGGCCCCAGGCCATCAGCGTCTCGTAGAGGACCGGGACCATGATCAGGCGGAGGAAGATGGCGAAGAAGAAGCCGCCGATATAGACGACGGCGAGCGGGCGATGGAGTTCCGACCCGGTCGTGGTGATCAACGCCATGGGCAAAAGCCCGACGATCATGACCATGTCGGTCATGAAGATGGGGCGGAATTTGACCATGGCGCCCTCGACGACCGCATCTCGGAGTGAAGCGCCGCGGCGCCGGAGGTCGTTGATCTTCGCGACCAGGATGATGTCGTTCTGGGCACAGATCCCGAACAGGGCGATGAGGCCGATCGTCGAGGACACATTGAGCGTTTCACCAACGACGATCAGGGCGACGACACCGCCGATGAGCGCCGAAGGGATGTTCATGATGACCAGGAGCGCCTGCCGGACCGATCCGAAGGACGAGAAGAGGATGACGAAGATGATCAGGATGACGAGGGCCATCAGGAGGGTCAGGTGGCGGAGGGCCCGCTGCTGACTTTCGAACTGGCCGCCGAAGGTTATGTAGTATCCTGCCGGCAGGGAGACCTCGGCGTCGATGATGGCCCGGGCCTCTTCGACGAACCCCCCGATGTCGCGCCCCTCGATGTTGCACAGGATGATCTTCCGGCGCATGAGGTTCTCCCGGAAGATCGTCTGCGGTCCCTCGTCCCTCCGGATTGCCGCCAGGTCCGAAAGCGGGATCCGCTGGCCGCCCGGGGCGTCGACGAGGAGGTTCCGGATCGCCTCCTCGTCCCCCCTGTAACTCTCGGGCAGCCTGACCAGGACGGATGTGACCCGGTCGGCCTCGTAGACATCGGTGGCCTCGATGCCGTTGAGCGCGGTTTCGATGAGGTCGGCGACCTGGCCGACGGAAATGCCATGGAGGGCCATCCGGCCCCTGTCGAGGCGGAGGACGAGTTGAGGGATGCCCGATGTCTGTTCGACTTGGAGGTCGGCGACACCTCGGACATGCTCCAAGACACCGCGGATCTCCTCGACCGTCTCGTTGAGAACGGCCAGGTCCGGGCCGAACAGTTTCACGGAGAGCTCACCCTCCGCCCCGGTCAGCATCTCGGCCAGCTTGTTGGCGATCGGCTGTTCGAAAAGCACGGCCAGACCGGGCAGGACGTCGAGCTTCTCGCGCATCTCCTGCGTGATCTCTCGGAAGCCCCGTCTCCGTTCCTCGCGCGGCAGGAGTTCGATATTGTAATGGCTGTGGCAGACGGGATGAACGTGTTCCGAGGCCTCTGCCGTGCCCGTCGTCCGGGTGACCGAAACGACTTCGGGGATCGAAAGGAGGATCTTCTCGACCCGGATGCCCATCTTCACGGATTCCTCAAGGGATGTCTCCGGCAGCATGACGGTCGAAGCCAGAATAGCCCCCTCGTCGAGGGGCGGGACGAACTCCTTGCCGAGAAACGTGAAGGCCACGCCGGCCAGGATAACGAGCGTCCCGAAGAGGGCCAGCATCAGCTTTTTTCTCTCAAGAGCTTTGGCCAAGACGGCACGATACTTCGAAGTCAGAAACTCCGTGACGGGGTCCCGTTTCGAATTCCGGCGGCAGTTGACCAAAAACGTCGCCGCCAGGATGGGCTGCAACGTAATGTTGAGGAGCATCGCGCCGAAGAGGGCGGCGGCCACGGCGAAGGCCGTCGGCCGGAACATGGCACCCTCGAGGCCTTGGAGGGTCAGGAGCGGGAGGAAGACGAGGATGATGATGAGGCTCGCCGAAAAGAGGTATTTCCCGACGTCCTTGGCCGCTTCGACAACGATCTCCATCGGGGACGCCCGGTCGCACTTTTCCCCGAGAAGCCGGTAAATGTTCTCGACCATGATGATGGACCCGTTGGCCATCTTCCCGATGCCGATGGCCAAGCCGCCGATGGACATGACCGTGAGCTTGACGCCGAATAGATCCATGATGACGAGGGCGATGAGGATCGAGAAGGGAATGGTCAGGGAGGCGATCAGGGAGCTGCGCAGGTTCCACATGAAGAAGATCATGACCAGGACGATGAGGACGATGCCTTCGAGGATGGTCACTTCGACGTGCTGGATGGATTTCAGGATCAGGGTGGACTGGTCGTAAAAGGCCTTGATCCCGATCCCCGCGGGCAGGTCCCGGCCGATCCTGGCCAGCGCCTCCTTGACGTTCCGGATGGCGGTCAGGGTGTCGCCGCCGTATTGTTTTTCGATCGTGACGTTGACCGCCTCCCGGCCGTCGTGGCTGGCGGATTCCCGGCGGAACTTTTCGCCGATCCGGACATCGGCCACGTCCTTGACATAGACGGGAACGTTGTTCCTCGAAGTGATGACCGTCTCGCGCAAATCGTCCAGCGTCTCGATCCGGCCCTCGCCCTTGATCAGGATCTCCTGGGCTCCATGGGGAATGATGCCGCCGCTGAAATTCCGGTTGCTGGCCTCTATCGCCTCCTTGACCTCGGCGATCGTGATCCCGTAGTTCTTGAGCATCTCGGGCTTGAGGAAGACTTGGAACTGGCGGACGAAGCCGCCGAGGTTGATGACGAACGATACCCCAGGCACGCCCTGGAGCCGGTAGCGAATGGTCCAATCGGCGACCGAGCGCAGTTCCATCGGGTCCGTGGTCTCGTCTCCGACGACGGCGAACTCGAACACCTCCCCCATCCGCGAGGAGACGGGACCGAGGATGGGCTGGGAGGTACCCAGGGGCAGCCGGCCGGTGACGAGCTCCAGCTTGCTGGCGACGATCTGGCGGGCCATGTAGATGTCCGTGCCCCAGGCGAATTCGACGGTCACAACGGAATCCCCCGTCGTCGATTCGGACCGGACGCGCATCACTCCGGGCGCCCCGGAAAGGAGGCTTTCGAGCGGGAAGGTGATGAGCCGCTCGACGTCCTCCGAGGCCATGCCCGAATTTTCCGTGATGATGTTGACAAGGGGTGCGTTGAGGTCGGGATAGATGTCCTTGGGCATGCGGATAAGGACGATGACGCCCCAGAGGCAGACCAGGCCGATCAGGAAGACAGTTAGAAGCCGGTGTTCCAGGGCGAAATCGATGATTCTATCGATCATGGACAATTCTCCGTTAGCAGGTGATCATGGCGTCGGGAAGCGGGGGGTATCAATGGACATGGGATCCCTTGAGGATTTCGTCATAGAGCTTGGACTTGAGCTGGTAGTTCCCCCTGGTGACCACCCTGTCCCCTTCCGCGAGCCCGCTGAGGACTTCGAGAAAGCCGTCCATCTTGGGCCCCGTGACGATCTCCCTGGGAAAAAATTCGGCGCCCTTGCTGATGAACACGATCTTCCGATCCCGGTCATCGAGGACGGCGGCCTGAGGCACGGTCAAGGCCCGAGCCTGACGGTCGAGGAGGAGGCTGAGGGAGGCGAACATGCCGGGCTTCAGACGATACTCTTCGTTCTCGACCTCGGTCCGGACGGTGACGGTCCTCGTCTCCTCCTTCAGGACGTCGCCGATATACTGGATCCTGCCTTTGAACACCAGGTCCGGGTAGGCGGGAACGGTCACTTCGACCTCCTGGCCTTTTCGGACCGCGGCGATGTCACGCTCGTAGATGTCCGCGTCGACGCAGAGAACGCTGGGGTCGAGGACGGTCAGGATCTCGGACGTCTGGTCGACCATGGCGCCCAGGGCGACGTTGTTGTCCACGATCTTTCCCGGAAGAGGGGCGAACAGGGTGATGGTGGCATTGATCTCGTGCGTCTCCGCCGCCGTCCGGACCTGGCCTTCGGTGAAACCCAGGACATGGAGCTTCTTCTCGGCTGCGTTGACATTGGCTTCGGCCACCTTCCGCTCGGCTTCGGCGGCCTGGAGGTTCTTCCCGGCGCCGGCGCCGCGGTCGAAAAGCCGCTTTTCCCGCTCAAAACTGCTCTTGGCGAGTTCAAAATCGGCCAGGGCCTTGAAATATTCCGACTTGGCCTCGCCTACGGCTTCGCTCTGGAGGGTGACTAACTCTTGTCCGGTCTTGACCCAATCTCCGGGCCGGACGTGGATCTTGGCGATTCGGGCGGGGAACGGGTAGCTGACGATGGCTTTTCTGAACGGGCTGGCCAGGACCTTCCCCGTCGCCCGCAGATGCGAAGACATGGGCTGATAAGACGCCGCGACGGTCGCCAGGTCGATGGCTTTCATCTCGTTTTCGGTGAGACGCAGGGAGGTTGTGCTGTCCCAGTTCCGCCCTCCGCCGCGACCGGCTCCCTGCCCGGCTTGCGGCCCGGGACCGGCGCCGCGGCGGCGTCCCGGGGCTCCTACGCCGCCTCCCGGAGGGGTTTCCCGGGATATCATGGGCTCGGAGTCGGACTTTTGGCTATCCTTCCGGTGCGAGCAGGCCAAGCCGCCGAGAACTAGGGCAGCCGATATCATGACGGCTACGAGCTTCTTATTCATCATCGTCTCCTTCCAAAGGCTCACCGACGGATTTCTCCAGGGCGGCGAGGGTGATGCTGTAATTGAAGAGGGCATCGGCGTAGGCCTTTCGCGCCTCGAGCAGGGACCGCCGGGCATCGATGAGTTCGATGCCGCCGATCTCGCCCTCCTGGAAACTGAAGAGGATGAGGTTATAGACATCCTCCGCCTGGGTCAGGATCTCTTTTTCGAAGAGCGCGATCTGGTCCGCGGCCGTCCTGGCGTTGAAGCAGGCCTCGCCGACCTCGAGGCTGATGCGGTTCACCAGGTCTTCGGATTGTCTCTCGAGGGACCGGATGTTGGCCTGGGTTTCGGCGATCGTCCCCCGGGACGGCTGCCAGAAGAAAAGGGGGATCGGGAAGGACAGCGTGAAGTCCCAGGTCGTCGTTTCCCCGGCCAGGCGATGCCGCGACACGCCCAGGTCGAAATCGGGCAGGTAGCTCATGATCGCTGCCGTCTTCCTCCGTTCCTCCTTGGCCATCCCGGCCTTGGCCCTTTCGACTTCGGGGCGGACCCGGACCGCCTTCTCGACCAGGGCCTCCCGGTCGATAGGAACTGCGGCACGGACGAGGTCCCCACGGATATCGATGGGCTCAAGCTTGGCCCGGCCCAGGAAATAATTCAGCCTGGCCTTGGCCAGGAGGACGTCGTTGTCCGCGAGTTTCACCGCCGTGGCCGCCTTGGCGGCTTCGACACCGGCCCGGACGACTTCAAGCTTCGCGACGTCGCCGGCCTCGTACTTGGCCTGGGCTTTCTCCAGGAAGTCCCGGGCGAGATCGAGGTCCTGGACGGCGTATTTGCGATTTTCGCCGGCCAGCAGAACGCTGTAGAAGGCTTCCTTGACCTGAAAGACGATCTCCAGCCGGAGCAGATTCTTGTCAGAGAGGTATTCCCGCGATTCGAAGGACGCGATCTTGCCGCGGAGCGCCCGCCGGCCAGGGAACTCGACGGTCTGGCTCACTCCGAAATAGGATTCCCCCGACTGCCGGAAGTTCAAGAGCCCCGGCTGGAGGTCCGAGTCGAATTCCAAGGACGGTTGGGGGAATTCTTTCGCCTGCCTGACGCGGGCCAGGGAGGCTTGATAATCCTCTTCGGCGGAGAGCCAAAGCGGATTCCGCGAAAGGGAGATATCGATGCACTGTTTCAGGGTCAGCGAGGACGGACCCTCGTCCGCCTCGAGCCCTGACGGGCTGAAGAAAAGGACGACGGCCGTCGCCACCATCCAAAGGCGCATCCACTTCACCATGTGTCCTCCTCAATTCCATGCAGGGACCCCATGTCCGGAAACCGGACGGACGGGAGACGCGGAGAGGGATCAGGCCTGAGGAGGCGACCGGGAACAGAGGGATAGAACGATGACCTCGTTCGAGCGCAGGGGCGCGACCGGGGCGAGAGTTTCTCGGCAGAGAAGGGCGGGCACGATGAAAACGACGCCGGGACCGGTCGACAGCGATGACGTCAGGAAATGACAGGCTGGGCAATCGTTCCGGCCGACGACGCTGGTCTCGGTGTGAAAAAAATTGATGCCCAGGGTAAGGCCGGCGAAGGCCAGCAGAAACACGATTCGAAGACCGGTCCGCGCTCGCGAGCTCATGATCTGTATCCTTTTATACACTAAGACGGCCGGGGAATGCAAAACGGTTTGATTCGGCCCCCTGATTCTGCTATTTTGTCATTCTTGGAGAGTTCCCAAGGAGGCTTCCATGACCCGAAATATTCTTCCCATTCTCGTCACCGCCGGCATTTTCCTGGCCGGAGCGGCCCTGGCCGAGACCCCGGCCGCCAATCCCAAGGTCCTATTTAAGACGACCAAGGGCGACATCACCATCGAGCTCTATCCGGCCAAGTCGCCCGTCACCGTCGCGAACTTCCTGGCCTACATCAACGACAAGTTCTACGACGGGCTCATCTTCCACCGCGTCATCCCCGGCTTCATGATCCAGACCGGCGGCCTGACGGCCGAGATGAGCTCGAAATCCGGCAATCCCCCCATCAAGAACGAATCCGGGAACGGCCTGAAGAACGACCGCGGCTTCACGGCCATGGCCCGGACCCAGGAGCTCGACAGCGCCACCAGCCAGTTCTACATCAACCTCGTCGACAATTCCCGGCTGGACGATATGAAGTACTGCGTCTTCGGCAAGGTCGTCGCCGGGATGGACGTCGTCGACGCCATCGCCAAGGTCCCAACGGGCAGCAAGCGCGGCCACCAGAACGTCCCGATCGAGCCGATCACCATCCTTTCGGCCACGGCCGTCAAATAGGTCTTGTTCGACACGATCTTCGCCGTCCTGCACCTGGGCGGCCTTCTCGCCGCCCTGGCCTACGCGGTCGTTTCCCTGGTCCGGGGCAACGCCACCCGCTTCGTCCTCATCCTGACCCTCCTCATCCTCTACTATATCTTCATCCTCCACCCGGCCGTAAAAAAGGAAATCGCCCGGCGCAAGTCCCTTAAGAAATAGAAAGACGCGGAGCGAAAGAATGGGGACACGTACCAAGGGTAGATGTCCCTTTGATCCCGAGGCCTTTCATTTACTTTTAGGCGTTAAGCGACTAGAATCAGAGCATGAGAAGAATCCGTTCCCTGACCATTCTGGCGTTCGCCATACTCCTCGCGACGACAGCCGCTTCCGCCCAGACGCTTGACAAAAACCTCAAGGACGGGCTCAAGTCCATCAGCCCGCCGGAAGCCTACGATATCGTCAAGACCCTCGCTTCGCCGGAATTCGCCGGGCGCCTGACGGGCCATCCCGGCTACACCGCCGCCGCGGAGTGGGCCGCCCGCAAGCTCGAATCCTGGGGGCTCAAACCCATCTCCGGCAAGGACCGCTACCTCCAGCCCTACCCCTCCCCTTACACCGTCATCGACAAGGCCGAGATGACCGTTTTCCTCCCCGAGGGCAAGCCTGAGCCCGGGAAAACCCCGTCCTTCAAGGAGATGAAGCTCGTCCCCGAGAAGGATTTCCTCCCGCTCCTCTACTCCGACAGCGGTGACAGGACCGCCGAGACCGTCTTCGCCGGCTGGGGCATCTCGGCCCCGGACATCGGCTACGACGACTACGCGGGCCTCGACGTCAAGGGCAAGTTCGTCATCTGCTTCCGCGGCACGCCCGACCCGGACAAGAAGTACCAGATTCACGACGAGCACCGGACCCGGATGAAAACCGCCCGCGACAAAGGCGCGCTCGGCATCATCTATATCTACGCCGACATCGCCTCCAACCCCAACGGCGACCGGCTCGAAGGCTTCACCCCGGCCATGATCAGCGAGAAGGTCATGGACGCGATCCTCAAAGAGATCAACTCGACCTCGGCCGACTTGAAAAAGGCCCTGACGACATGGAAAAGGCCCATCTCGTTCCCGCTCCTGGCGAAGGTCCGCCTGGCGGTCGAGTCGCGGCATTTCCCCCAGGCCGTCGGCTACAACGTCGTCGGCTTCATCGAGGGCTCGGACCCGAAGCTCCGCAGGGAATGCGTCGTCATCGGCGGCCATTTCGACCACACGGGCGCCCACATGGGTCTCCTCTTCCCGGGCGCCGACGACAACGCCAGCGGCTGCGCCACGGTCATGGAGGCCGGCAAGGCGTTCGCCGCTCTCGCCCGCAAGCCCAAGCGGTCGATCGTCATCGCCCTCTTCGGCGGCGAGGAGTTGGGGCTTCAGGGTTCGACCTGGTTCGTCGACCACGTCCCCGGGCCCTTCGACAGGGTCGTGGGCATGTTCAATTTCGACATGACCGGGGAGGGCGACGGCCTCTGGGGCGCCGTCGCCGCCGAGCCGGCCGAGTTCAGAAAGGCCATCGAGGAGGCCGACAAGTCCGTCAAGGTCGTCCGCGGGCTCGGCATCATCCGGGGCGTCGGCGTCCGCGGCTCGGACCACGCGCCGTTCTTCCTCAAGGGCATCACGGCCGCCACCCTCGGCTCGAACGGGCCCCATCTCGCCTATCACCAGACCGGGGACACGATCTACCGGATCAATCCCGACATCATGGCCGACGCCGCCAAGGTGGCCTTCCTGGCCGCCTACGCCTGGGCCGACCGTTAGGGAGCGCAATGAGAGTCGCCAAGCAGGGTCTTCCCTTCATTCTCCCGTCGTTCGCCCTGATCCTCGTCTTTCTGGCGCTGGGCTGGTGGCCGCTCGCAGCCCTGTTCCTTCTCCTCGCCTGCGCCTTCACCTTCTTCTTCCGCGACCCGGACCGCGTCCCGCCGCCGGGCGAGCGTCTCCTCGTCTCCCCCGCCGACGGCGAGGTCCTGGCCGTCGAAGCCGTCGACTCCTCTCCCGACCTCGCCGGGCCCGCGAACAAGATCACGATCTTCCTCTCCCTCCTTGACGTCCACCTCGTCCGCGCCCCTCTCGCGGCGACCGTCGACCGGGTCGACTACCACCCGGGCAAGTTCCTGCCCGCCTACAAGCCCGAGGCCGGCGCGCGCAACGAATCGATGACCCTCGTCCTCAAGGGGGGCCGGGCCGACATCGTCATGAAGATGATCGTCGGCGTCGCCGCCCGCCGCATCAAGTGCTTCGTCAAGTCCGGCGAGGCCGTCGCCCGCGGCCAGAAGGTCGGCCTGATGTGCTTCGGTTCGCGGGTCGAGCTGATCCTGCCCCGCGCCGTCACGATAAAAGTCGGGCTTCACGACAAGGTGAAGGCCGGCGCAACCGTCATCGGCGAGGTCCAGCCATGAAAGTGAAAAAAGCATATCAAGGCGTCATGGTCCTGCCCAGCCTCTTTTCGCTGACCAACCTGTTCTTCGGATTCATGAGCGTCCTGCTGACGTTCCAGGGGCGTTACCGAATGGCCGCGTTCCTGATCATCATCGCCGCGCTGATGGACGGTCTCGACGGGCTGGTCGCCCGGGCGATGCACGCGCCGTCCGACTTCGGGGTCGAGCTCGATTCCCTGGCCGACGCCGTCTCGTTCGGGCTGGCTACGTCCATCCTCCTCTATTACTGGGGCATGGAGATGGCCGGGCCGCCGGCCGTCTTCTTCAGCTTCGTCTTTCTGACCGCCGCGGTCCTCCGTCTGGCCCGCTACAACGTCCGCAGCCGGGTCCCGTCGGACCGGAAGCACTACCAGGGCCTGACCGTCCCCTCGGCGGCCATGTTCATGGCCGCGGTCGTCAACTTCCACCCCGTCCCCCTGGCGACGCGGGAATCCGGCTTTCTCGTGGCCGTCCTGACCCTCGTCGTCTCTCTGTTCATGGTCAGCACATTCCCCTACAGGAATTTCATCAAGGCCTTCATCGGCCACCGGATCGACATCCGCAACGCCCTCATCGTGGCCATCTCCCTCTTCGGCGTGCTTTTCTACACGCGTTATTTCCTCCTTCTTTTCTTCGGGTTGAACGTCCTCTCCGGCCCGACGGTCGCCCTGGTCCGGGCGTTCAAGAAGCACCCCCGGAAGAAAACGGAACCCAAGGTCATCCCTTCCTGAAGTCGCCGAGAGGATGGGCCGAGTCAAGCTGACCATCGAACCCGGGAAGGCCCGTGGGAAACCGCGGGGCCGGATCAAGTGGGGCCGGGTCGCCGCGGCCTCCTTTCTGCTCGTCGGCGGGATTTCCATCATCGTCCTCGCCGTCCGCTTCTTTTTCCCGCCGGAAGCTTCCGTCCCTGCCAAGCCCGTGCCGCCCGCCGCCGAGATCACCGCGCCGCCTTCCGCCCCGGCCCTCGAGGAAGAAAAGATCGTCATCCCCTTGAGGTCGAGCCTGGCCGACCTGCTCAAGAGGCGCGGTTTCGACAACCTCGAGATCCACAGGATCAGGGAGGCGGTCAAGCAGGTCTACGACCTGGGCAAGATCCGGGCGGGGCAGGAGCTGCGCCTGGCTTCCCTGCCCGGTGGGCCTTGGAAGAGGCTCGAGTACGACGTCGACGAAACCCAATTCCTCGTCGTCCGCAACGACGGGGACGGGATCGAGGCGGAGATGAAGTATGTCCCCCTCGAGATCAAGACCGCCTTCGCCTTCGGCGTCATCGAGGACAGCCTGATCGGGGCCCTGAACAAGGCCGGCGAAGAGGACAGCCTGGCTCTCGACATCGTCGAGCGCTGTTTCGGCTGGGACATCGATTTCAACACGGACCTCCGCAAGGGCGATTCCTTCCGGATCTTCGTCGAGAAAAGATACCTGGACGGCCGCTTCGCCGGCTACCGCGACATCCTGGCCGCCGAGTTCGTCAACGAGGGACGCGTCTTCCAGGCCTTCCGCTTCACCTACCCCGACACCAAGGTCTCGGACTATTTCGACGAGAACGGCGGCTCGCGGCGAAAGGATTTCCTCCGTTCGCCGATCAAGTTCAGGACGCCCCGGATCACCTCCCGGTTCTCGGCCAGCCGGCTCCACCCCATCTACAAGATCTACCGGCCGCACTACGGCGTCGACTACGCGGCCCCCGTTGGGACGCCGGTCCAGGCGACGGCCGACGGCGAGGTGACCTTCGCCGGGCGGGACGGCGCGGCCGGCAACACGGTCAAGATGCGCCATAAGAACTCTTACCAAACGGCCTACCTCCACTTGAGCGGCTTCGGCCGCGGGGTCCGCAAGGGCGCCGTGCTCAAGGGCGGCGACATCGTCGGATACATCGGATCATCGGGGGACTCGACGGGGCCCCACCTCGACTACCGGATCTACTACCACGGCAGCCCGGTCAACCCGCTGGGCCACAAGTTCAAGCCGGCCGACCCCCTGCGCAAGGAATTTCTGGAGGTTTATAAGAAGGAGGTCGAGAGGCTCCGCGTCGCTCTTGAAGTGCCCCGGATCTCCCTGACTCTTTTTCCCGCTCTCAGCTTCAGTTTTTGATCTTCCCGCCTTCGCTGCTCTTGGACTCCTTGGCCTCCGTACGGCCGGAGGCGCGGCCGGACGGACCGGCCTCCGCGGAAGAATCGGCGGAGCCCGGCGCGCCGGACGAACCCGAATCGCCCAAGCTGACCGAGCGCGCCGGCCCGAAGCTGACGCCGCGCGACGTCAGGTGGGGGACGAACCGCGGAGCGAGCTCCCGGTCTCTCGAGGATATCCCGAGCTCGGGACAGCGGATCTCATTCCTCACGCTCGAATATTCGATGTGGACGCCCAGCTCGCGGGCGACGCGCAGGTCGGGATTCCAGTCGCGGAAGCGGGCGGCGGACGCGTCACCCCGGCGGACGGTCATTTCGGCACGGCCGGGAGGAGCGCCCGGGACGGCGGCGGTGTTCCCGCCCTCGACCGCTTTCGGAGCCGGGGCCGAGACCTTCCGCGGCACGGCCGCCGGACCGTCGACGCCGCGGAAGACGCGGGCGGCTTCGCGACGGGGATCGGAGGGGCGGACGAGCGCCGCGGCTTCCTCGGCCGTGGGCGCGCCGGATTTCGGCACCTGGTCCCAGCTCATGGCTTTTTCGTTGACCGCGCGGGCTTGGAGGTCGCCCTTGGCGACAAAAACGAGGTGCCGCGGCACTTCGGCCGCGGCGGCCCGGATCCGGGCATCGCCGCTCTCAAAGGCGGCGGTCACTTTCTTAAGGACGCCCCTGAGCTCCGCGGGAATAGGATAGGGCGTGGTCGCCGGCTGTTTGAGCTGGTCCTTGCGGACGACGGTCCGGCCGGGATCCATGGCCATGCCCAGGCCGTCATTCACGTACGGCCAGTCGTAATACCAGCCGCCGTCGAGGTAGAAGAATCCGGAGAGCCCCCTGCCGTAGGGGCCGTAGCCGTCCATCCAATCGTAGAGGCTCCACGGCCTCCAGCAGGCGAACCCGAAATAGAAATCCCAGGTCGCCCAGGCCGAGGCGAACATCGAGCCGGGCAGCCAGACCCAGCCATGTTTTTTATCCCATTGCCAGACGCCGAGATGATAGGGGATCCAGCCCCAGGGCTCCTGGGGGACCCAGAACATCTGGCCGCCGGTATAGGACCACTGGCCGTAATAATACGGGCTCCAGCCCCAGGGATAGGCCCCGTTGTCGAGGAGGGGCCGCCAGACGTAGCCGTAAAAATCATCCCAGAGCCATTCGCCGTAGCGGCTGCCGTAGGTCTGGGCGAAATAGAAGATGGCCGCGGGCAACTTTTGGATGGGCTTGGGCAGCGCGGTCAGGCCCTCATGGAGGTCATCGAAATGGGCGTTGACGTCCTTGTTCCAGAGCTCGAAAGCGGTGTCCTCGATGGCCGCGGCGAGCTCGAACTGGTTGTCCTCCAGGACGATCAGCCGCTCGCCCTTTCTCACCGTCCGGTCGTCGAGGCGCCTCTCGCCCGGTCCGAAGAGCACCTGGGCCCGGCCGTACTTCACCTGGGTTTCGGTCGTCCCGTCCCCGGCCGCGGTAACGATGGCCACCGAATTGTGCTTCATCTTGACGGCCGCGTTGGGCGTCAGCACCTGGAACATCTCCTTGCGGTCGTATTCCTTGTACATGATATAGATCCGGCCCTTGCCGAGGGTCAGGACGGAAAGCTCGTCGAGGCTGCTCAAGCTGCGGGCCAGGATCGTCTCGACCCGGACTTCGGTGTCGAAGTCCAAGCGGACGATGGTCCCCGTGTCGAACTGGACCTCGCAGCGCCGGTCGGCCGAGGTCCGGACCGTGTCGCCGGGGCCGATGGGCAGGTTGAGGACGGCCTGTTCAGGCTCCGGCCGCCCGTCACGCAGGACGACGGGGTCCGTGCCTTCGGGCCCGGGCTCGATGTAGCTGATGTGACCGTAATAGAAATCCTTCGGGCCATTGACGACACGGTAATTTTCAGCCGCCCACAGCCCGGAAGACGCGACCAGAAAAACGATCCCCAAAACGACTTTTCCCAAATCCCCTCTTTTCATGGCCGTCTCCTCTTTTTCAGGCGTTTCACATCCTCTTTTATTGCACGTTTCGTGCCATTCGCCCTGCCTTAACGGCGCATTCCCAACGGCCTCAACTGTCCCCCCACGGAGACATCCGTACGTCCTTGCGGTCGCCAGGCTCGGGGCGCGAGCATGGGCCGAGGCGACGTGGGTAGCCGGAACCGAGCCGGCGAGCGCCGGACTGACCGCGAAGCGAGCGCGGCGATTGACAAGCCCGGCGCGGGGCCCCTACAATGGCCTCGGCAGGACGAGAGATACCGCGACTATCTCGATTCCAGGAAAGGGCGTGTCCCATGTCCGAACTCGACGACAAGAACAAACCTGCGGACAACAACGCCGACCTCGCCGAAGTCGCGCGCGTCTTCGGCCCGTTCGAGGCGGATCTGATCAAGAGCCTCCTCGAAAGCCACGGCATCGCCACCATCGTCCGCGGCCGGACCGCGCCCTTCGTTTATCCCTTCACCGTCGACGGGCTGGCCGAGTTCAAGGTCTTCGTCCAAGAAATGGACCGGGAACGGGCCAAAGAGCTCATCACCGCCAGGCCCTCGCCTGACGATGACGAGGGGCCTGAAAAGCCGGCCTGACCGCTCCCCGCCCGCGCGTCCACAACCGCTGGTGTCCCGCCCCTGATTTAGAGCCACTCTTAGGGCCCCCGTTTTTTCGCCTTTTTTGGGCTTATTTTGCTTGACAACCGCTGTTTTCTCTCATATATTTGGGAAGAAACGGGACAAATCGGGACAAATTAAGATGGCCAATGTTTTGATCGGCAGCTACACCGCGCGGCTCGACGCCAGCGGCCGCATCAAAATCCCGGAGAAATTCCGCGAGGTCATCGAGCAGGTTTACGGCAAGGACCTCTTCGTGACCTCCCTCTCCGACGACTCGATCAAGATCTATCCGCTGTCCGTGTGGCTGGGGATGACCGACCTCACGGCCGAGGGCGCCGTCCATCTCCGGCCCGACGTCCGCAAGTTCATGCTCCGCGTCAACCGGCACGGCTCGCGGCACGAGCTCGATTCCAAGGGCCGGGTCCTGATCAGCCAATCCCTCCGGGAAAAAGCCAAGCTGCGCGATGAGGTCGAAGTCCTGGGTCTGTCCAATCACCTGGAGATCTGGAACAAGGACGTTCTCGACGGAACTCTCGAGGAGAAACCGCTCTCGGACGAGGATTTCGAGAGCATCGCCCGCCTCATCCCTCGAGGAAAGCCGGAATGACGGAGAAAGGCCACTCGCCGGTCCTCCCCACGCAAGTCCTCGAATTCGTCGGCGCGGGGCGGGAGGGCGTTTACGTCGACTGTACCTTGGGACTGGCCGGACACGCCCTGGCGATCCTGGAGAGGAATCCCCGTTCCCGCCTGATCGGCCTGGACCGCGACGGCCGGTCCCTGGAGATCGCCCGGGAGAGGCTCAAGGCCCACGGGAAGAGGGTCACCCTCTACCACGCCGACTTCAAGTGTCTGCCCGAGCTCGAGATCCCCTTCAAGAAAGTCCGGGGGATCCTGGTCGACCTGGGGATCTCGTCCTTCCAGCTGGATTCCCCGGAGCGGGGATTCAGCCACACCCATGAAGGGCCTTTGGACATGCGCATGGACCTGAGAAGCAAGACGACGGCCGGGAAGATCCTCCACACCTACCCGGAGCAGAAGCTGGCGGATGTCTTCGCCAAGTACGGGGAGCTCGCCCAGACCCGGCGGCTGGCCCGGGAGATCGTTCACCTGCGAAAGCTCGGCCGCCTCGAATCGACCTCCGACCTGAGGATCCTCATCGAACGGGTCTACCAGTGGCGGCCCCAGAAGGGGCGGATCCATCCTGCGGCCAAGGCCTTCCAGGCGCTCCGCATCGAGGTCAACCAGGAGCTCGAAGGGCTCGGCGCGTTCATCGAGGATACGGTCCGGCTCTCGGCTCCCGGTACGCGTTTCGTCGTCATCTCGTTCCATTCGCTCGAGGACCGCATCGTCAAGCGCGCCTTCCACGGCCTGGCTTCTCCCGCCGAGGGCGCCCCCCTTCTCGCCGTCCTGACCAAAAAACCGGTCATGGCTTCGGATGTGGAGGTCGCCGCCAATTCCCGGGCCCGCTCCGCCAAGCTGCGGGCCGCGGAGAGGCTATGATGGTCCGCCGTAAATGGAGCCTGAAGGGGATCGCGCTCGGCGCGGCCCTCATTGCCGCCGCCGTCGGCATCCTGACCTTCTACGTCTGGTACCAGACCGAATCCGTCAAGCTGGGCATCGACGTCGGCAAGAGCGACGAGAGGATCCGGGAGCTCGAAGAGGGCATCGAGATGCTCAAGTTGCGCAAGGCCGCCCTCCTCGACCCCGGCCGGGTCGAGAGGATCGCCCGGGAATCCCTGGGGCTCGTCGACCCCAAGGACGATGAGATCATCTACCAGAAGCTGGACGCTCCCCGTTGAAACGCCGGACATGAGGACCTTCTACGAGAACGACATCCGGAAGCGGGCCCTGTTTCTGAGCTTCCTTCTGGCCGGCTGGGCCGCCGTCGTGGCCCTCCGGCTCGTCCAGATCCAGGTCTTCGGCCACGCCCGGGCCAAGGCGGCCGTCCTCAACCAGACCCGGGACACGATCAAAGTGGAACCCAAGCGCGGCAACATCCTCGACCGGAACGGCGAGATCCTGGCCTGCAGTCTCCCCGCCGCGTCCGTTTACATCCGCCCGGTCGACAAGGAGACGCCGGCCGAGGAGCGGGCCAAGGGCCGCAGTCTCCAGGACCGGCTCGGGCTCTCGGAGAAGGAGGTCGCTTACATCCTGGGCCGCCTCAAGGACGGTTTCTCGTTCACCTACGTGAAAAAGAAAATCTCCGGGGAGGACGCGGCCGGGGTCATGGCCCTGAAGCTCCCCGGCGTCGGGCTCGAGCCGGCGACGAGGCGGCATTATCCGCTGGGGTCGCTGGCCGCCCACGTCCTCGGCGGCGTCAGCCTCGCCGAGAACAACCGGACCGGGGTCGAGGCCCGCTACAACGACGTCCTGATGGGGGAAGAGGGCGAGCAGGTCATCTACAAGGTCAACGGGGGCCGTGACTATCAAACCCAGGTCATCAAGTCGCCCGTCCCCGGAAAGGACCTGGTCCTGACCCTCGACGCGACGATCCAGTACTACGCCGAGAAGGAACTCGCCCGGGCCGTGGCCGAACACGAAGCGGCGTGGGGCACGGTCATCGTCATGGAGCCGTTTTCAGGAGAGATCCTGGCCCTGGCCAGCCTGCCCAGCTACGACGTCAACGATTATCCCGGCCCGAAGAACGCCTGGATGAACCGGGCCGTGCAGCTGAGCTACGAGCCCGGCTCGACGTTCAAGATCGTCACCGCGGCGGCGGCGCGGGAGAGGAACCGCGTCGGCTTCACCGATCTCTTCGATTGCAGCGCCGGTTCCATCACCATCGGCGGCTTGACCATCCGCGACCACGAGCGCGTCGGCGTCCTGAGCTTCCCGAATGTCCTTATCCATTCTTCCAACGTCGGCACGGTGCTCTTCGCCTCGCTGCTCAGCATCGACGAATTCTACGATACGATCAAGGCCTTCCGCTTCGGGACGAAGACCGGCATCGACCTGCCGGCCGAAGCCTCGGGCAAGGTTCGGCCCGCGAGCGAATGGAACAAAAAAGTCTCCTTACCGCACATCGCCATCGGCTACGAGGTCTCGGTCACGCCGCTCCAGATGCTCCGGGCCATGAATGTTTTCGCCACGGGCGGCCTGCTCGTCCGGCCTCGCGTCGTCAGGAGCGACGGCGGTTTTGCCGGCGATGCGTCCGGGACGGCCGGCGGCCCGGTCCGGGTCATCAGCGAGAAAACGGCGTCCGAGCTCGTCGGGCGTGTTTTTGAAGCCGTCGTCGAGGAGGGCACGGCCAAGCTCGGCCGGCTCGACGGCTTCGGCATCGCCGGGAAGACGGGAACCGCCCAGAAGTACGACCCCGCCCTGAACGCCTACACGAGGAAGTACACGGCCTCGTTCGTCGGCTTCACGCCCGTCGAGAGGCCCCGGCTGGCCATGATCGTCGTCCTCGACGAACCCAAGGAAGGCTACTACGGCGGGCAGGTCTGCGCCCCCGTGTTCCGCGACATCGCCCGGCAGGTCCTCCGCTACCTCCGCGTTCCCCCGGAACGTCCCCTGCCCTCCCGCGTCCTGACGGCGGAGATGGAGAGGGGGGAAATGCCGTGAAGCTCAAGGACGTCCTCCAGGGCATCCCCGTCCTCGCCGGCGGAGCGGCGGGGAACGAGGAGATCGTCGGGATCGCCTACAACTCGAAATCGGTCAAGCCCGGCTTCCTCTTCGCCGCCCTGCGCGGCGCGGCCCAGAACGGCATGGACTTCGTGGCCGAGGCCGAGGGGAACGGCGCCGCGGCCATCCTGTCCGCGTGGCCCAAGCCTCCGGCGAGCGGCGCGGCCTGGGTCCAGGTCGCGGACGCGCGGGAGGCGTTGGCCCTGGCCGCGGCCAACTTCTTCGGACACCCCTCCGACCGGATGAAGGTCGTCGGCGTCACCGGGACCAAGGGCAAGACGACGACCACGTACCTTCTCGAAGAGATCCTGAGGGCGGCCGGATCGGCGCCCGGGGTCATCGGGACGATCGAGTACCGCCGGCCGGGCTGGAAGATTCCTGCGCCACGGACGACCCCCGAGGCCCCCGACCTGCAGGCCCTGCTCAAGGACATGCTCGATGCCGGCGTCAGCCACTGCGTCATGGAAGTCTCTTCGCACGCCCTCGAACAGAAGCGGGTCTGGGGCGTGAGTTACGACGTCGCCGTCTTCACCAACCTCACCGGGGAGCACCTCGACTATCACCCGTCGATGGAGGGCTACTTCGAGGCCAAGAGGAAGCTCTTCACCCTCAACCACAAGCGGAGCGCCGCCGTCGTCAACATGGACGACCCCTGGGGCCAGAAGCTCGTCGCCGAACTGCCCATGAAGACCGTCACCTTCGGGCTCGAGCCCGCGGCCATCGTCCGGGCCGTGAAACACGCTATGTCCGAGGACGGGATCGACGCCCAGGTCTCCTACCCCGGCGGCACGATGAGGATCCAGTCGGCCCTCGTCGGCCGGCACAACCTCTACAACCTCCTGGCGGCCGCGGCCGCCGCCCTAGCGCTCAACATCGCCCCGGCGGACATCGTCAGGGGCGTCGCCGGGCTCAAGGGCGTGCCGGGCCGCTTCGAGCGCCTTCCGAACAGCCGCGGCCTCCAGATCGTGGTCGATTACGCCCACACGGACAGCGCCTTGGAGCACATCCTCATGACCGCTCGCGAGTTCAAGCCGCGGCGCGTCATCCTGGTCTTCGGGGCCGGAGGCGACCGGGACAGCGACAAGCGCGAGAGGATGGGCCGGGTGGCGGCGCGGCTGGCCGATTGGAGCATCCTGACCTCGGACAACCCGCGGTCGGAGGAGCCGCTGGCGATCATCGCCGCCATCGAAGCGGGCTTCATCAAGGAGGCCGTCAAGACCTACGAGGTCGAGCCGGACCGGAAAAAGGCCATCGTCCGGGCCCTGGCCACGGCCAATAAGGGCGACATCGTCCTCGTCGCCGGCAAGGGACACGAGGACTATCAGATCTTCAAGGACAAGACCATTCACTTCAACGACGTCGAAGCCATCGAAGAGACCCTGCGGGCGATGGAGGCGGTCTGAGAATGGCCAGATTGAGGCTCGACGAAGTCGCCCGGGTCGCCGGCGGGACCATCCTGCAGGGCTCCCCGGCCCTGACCTTCGGGAGCTACGGCATCGACTCCCGGCTGGCCGCCGCGGGCGGATTGTTCTTCGCCGTCGCCGGACGGAGGGACGGGCACGAGTTCGTCGCCGCCGCCGCGGCCGAGGG
>Ga0299912_10000865_pt1 | contig 24711 bp, 27 predicted proteins | sample RVTome_2_FD_207667 | JGI IMG/M metagenome (GOLD analysis project Ga0299912, IMG submission 207667) | Soil microbial communities from uranium-contaminated site in the Upper Colorado River Basin, Wyoming, United States - RVT95D214 (version 2) ... | reverse complement strand
CCACTGCCCTTGGACATCAGGCATGTACACTTGGATTTAAGGTCTATTATGCAAATATAGCTAAACTGTTTTCCAAGTTAAAAATGGGCAAGGCAGATGGATCATATATACGTGAGATCTCGCGGATAGAACGTCAGGATTTACTTATACTTGATGATTTTGGACTATTGCCTATTGATAATCAGAATCGTTCTGCCCTAATGGAAATAATAGAAGATCGTCATAAAAAGGCATCAATGATAATAACATCACAACTCCCTGTAAACTGCTGGCATGAGGTTATCGGGGAAAAAACTATTGCAGATGCTATACTCGACAGGATCGTACATGATGCACACAGGATAGAACTTAAAGGAGAATCTCTGAGAAAAACCAGAGCAAAACAAAAAGAAATTGAAACTTTAAACTAAAATGGATAGATTTGAATAACCACTTTTTACAATGAGAAAACTCTTTAAAAAAACAGCAACTTCGATGTGGTCAATTTAGTCCGGCCAAATGTGGTCAGATTGTCCGGCTTTTGTACGGAATACCATAACTCATGAAATGAAGATTCTTAGGGTAATTTTTTGCTTTTTTCACTCTCCGGTAAAAAATTTTTCATTTTTTTCTTGCGTATTATTTTTTTACATATTATTTTTGACCGAACGTTCAATCAAAAAATAAACGTCTAAATCCCGCTTTTTATAAAACATTTTCATTGACTAAACGTTCAGTCTAAAACTGTTTTTATTATGTCTCCAAGAACAGAAATACAATATACGGAGATCCGTGAGGAGCGCAAGGCGCAAATTAAGGAAGTAGCGCTTGAGATCATTTTTGAGGAAGGATTTCAAAATACCTCCATCAGCAAAATTGCCAAACGGGCTCATATTTCAAAGGGATTACTGTATAACTATTATGAGAGTAAAGAAGAAATGATCCGTGAGATTATTCTTGAAGGGCTCGATCGGTTAATGCAAATATTCGATCCGGACCATGATGGAATTCTTACCCAGGATGAAGCGAAATACTTTATTGACGAGATATTTGCTGTATTGAAATCGAATCTGAAATACTGGAGACTGTATTTTTCCGTTATGCTTCAACCAAAAGTCATGCTGCTGGTTAAGGATAAATTTACGGAAATGATGGTACCTTTATTTGAGATACTGATATCCTATTTTACCCGGAAAGGATCGGAGGATCCCATGACAGATACAAGGATTATGGTAGCTATGATCGATGGGATTTGTCTCCATTACATTCTCGATCCAAAGCATTTTCCGCTCGAAGAAATAAAAGAACGGTTGTATAAAATTATTTAAAGAAAGTTACCATGAAATGTAAAATTTTAACTACAGGTATAACACTGGTCACAGGTTTCTTGTTAACAGAAAGTGTGCAGGCTCAAAATGCCATGGAAATCGTAAAACGCGCCGATGCTAAAATGCGCGGGGAAGAATCGGGCATCATGGAAATGAGCATGAGAATTATTCGTCCGACCTGGGAGCGTACCATAGAGTTTAAAAGCTGGTCGAAAGGAGTCGAAAATTCCCTGGTGCTGATAACAGCTCCGGCAAAGGATAAAGGCCAGACTTTTCTAAAACTTGACCGGGAGATGTGGAGCTGGAATCCGACCATCAGCAGGACCATTAAATTGCCCCCTTCCATGCTTTCACAGGGCTGGATGGGCTCCGACTTTACAAATGACGATTTGCTCAATCAGCATTCCATTGTAACTGACTATACTCATAATATTCTGGGAGTTGAGAAGATGGAGGGGCTTGATTGCTATAAAATTGAACTGATCCCGAAGGAAGATGCACCGGTCGTTTGGGGGAAGATCATTTTCTGGATCACAAAAACAGATGATAATATACTCAGGTCGGAATATTATGATGAAGACGAATACCTTGTGAAAACCGAATTGGGGAGGGATATTAAAAATATGAGCGGACGGATAATTCCTACCGAATTTGAATTGATCCCGGCTGATGAAGAAGATCAGAAGACCGTTGTTACGATAAAAAATATCCAGTTCAATGTTCCCATTGAAGATAGCTTCTTCTCAATCCAGAACATGAAAAGATTACATTAAATATCAATTTATAATTTATAATTAAAAATTAATAAGAAGTGAACTTTCTAAACAATTGTTATATGCAAAAAAATAATATCATACTTACTAAATCTTATCAGTTTGCGATTTGTATTATTCAGCTTTATCAAAAATTATCTTCTGAAAACAAGGAGTATAATCTTTCCAAACAACTATTGAGGAGTGGTACTTCCCCAGGAGCAAATATAGAAGAAGGATTATCATCTCAATCGAGAAAAGACTTTATTTCAAAGTTTTCTATTGCTCTGAAAGAGTCAAAAGAAGCTCACTATTGGCTTAGACTACTTCGCGATTCAAACTATATCAGTCAAGAGATTGCAAATGACTATTTAAGAGATTGTGAGGAGTTGATTAAAATTCTTACATCGATTTTAAAAACTTCACGACAAACTAATGATACAAAAATTATTAATTATCAATTATAAATTATGAATTATCTGAAAATTGCCTGGAGGAATTTGTGGCGAAACAAGAGGCGTACAGCAATTACTTCGGCTTCTATTTTGTTCGCTGTATTTTTTGCTGTTCTCATGCGATCGTATCAACTCGGTTTCTACGATCATATGATAAAAAATGCGATTGAATCGTTTTCAGGGTTTTTACAGGTGCAGCATGTCGATTTTCAGGAAGATCCATCGCTTGACAATACGTTCCCATGCAATGATTCTATGATGCTATTAATTAAAAAAACGGAAGGTATTAAAGCTGTTGTCCCCCGGGTTGAAACATTTGCACTTGCTTCTTCCGGTAACCAAACAAAAGGAGCTGTAATCCTGGGAATTGATCCGGCAAAGGAACGTGAATTTTCCGATCCGGAAAACTTTCTGGTCAGATACCGCATTACAAAGGATGTTCTTATGAAGCTTAAAACAGATACACGACTTTCGGAAGAGATTAAAAATAAACTGGACCTTATTTCAAATAATTCATATTCGAAAATTGGTACCATCGCAATGGATTTGGATGTGGATGAGAAAAAATATTCCAGAGATCTTGAAATAATTGCATCCACGGGCCATTTTCCGGGAAGAATGCTTACAAACGAAGATGATGGAGTGCTGGTTTCGGACAAATTATCGAAATTCCTGAATATCATTATTGGAGATACTCTTATTTTATTGGGGCAGGGATATCATGGATCTACTGCCGCGGGTATTTATCCGGTACGTGGCATCGTTAAAATTCCAAATCCTGAGCTGGATAATAAACTGGTTTATATGAATTTACCTTATACACAGTATTTCGCAGATCTGGGAAACAGAGTTACGAATATAGCTATCAACCTTCACGATAATCGTGATAAAAGTATGCTCGAACATCAGGAGATAATCAACAATAAGATAAGTGATCCTGAAATCGTTGTGAAAAACTGGAAAGAGTTCAACGAGGTACTTATGCAACAAATTGAAAGTGATAATCAGAGTGGGAAAGCTTTTCTGGCGTTGTTGTACTTTATTATCTTCTTTGGCATTTTCGGAACAGTTTTAATGATGATTTATGAGCGATACAAGGAGTTTGGAGTAATGGTATCGGTCGGCATGCGTAAAACGCGACTAGCTATTGTGCTCATTTATGAGATGCTTTTAATGGGATTGCTGGGAGTCCTTTCAGGGATCGTGATTAGTTTGCCATTTCTATTTGTTCTGCATTTTAATCCCATAAGGCTGACAGGAGATATGGCACAGGTCATGGAAGATATGGGATTTGAAGCGATCATGCCCATTGCATGGCTTGATTTTTATATCCTCTGGCAAGGTTTGGTTGTTGCTTTTATGGTCATACTGGCTTGTTTGTATCCATTACGAAAGGTATTCGCACTGAAAGAAGTTGATGCCCTCAGGGCTTAAAATCCTTAATTATACGATCATGATTTTATCAATAGGTTGGAAAAATGTTTGGCGGAATAAAACCAGGAGCCTGGTTGTCATTGTAGCAGTGATGCTTGGAATTTTCAGTGGTATTATGGCCACTGGAATTATGCAGGGCTGGATAGAACAGCGCACATATGATAGTATTCATAACGAGGTAGCACATATCCAGATACACAATCCTGATTATCTGATCAATGAGGAGATACAATATACAATCCCTGACAATGATAAGGTCAATAAGGTACTGGATACTCTTCAGGGAGTGGTAGCATATTCTCCCCGGGTTAAAATGTTCGCTATGGCCAAAACATCATGGGCCGTATCAGGTTTTATTTTGAAGGGGATTGATCCTGACCGTGAGAAATTGGTTTCAGAGGTTTATAAAAATATGATCGAAGGTAACTTTTTCGAAGATCAGCACCGGACACCATCCATAGTATTGGGCAGTAAAGCAGCTGATAATCTTAAGTTATTGAATTATCAGGTAACACTTGAGAAACTACAGACGATGGATAAAGATATCTACCCTCAAGAAATCATGATGAAAATTGAAAGTATCGGATCCAAACGATTTCGAAAAGAGAAAGATTTCAGAAATGCCCTGGAAGAAGTATTCAGTAAGGAGGAATATAAGGAATTTGGAGATGGCCTTGTGAAATATTTCTCTTTTTACCGGATGAATGCCAGTGTGGAACTAACATTTCAGGACAGGAACGGTGAAATTGTACACCCGGTATTTAAGGTCAGGGGAATTTACAAAACGAATAATTCTGGTTTCGACGGGATGTATGCTTTTGTCGATCGAGAATCTCTCAATCAATTTACTGGTTTGAAAAATAATGAGGTACATGAAATTGCTGTCATTGCCACTGATAATGAAAAAGCGATACCGCTGACCGAAAAACTCGAAAAATATCTGCCAGGTCAAGATGTTATGTCATGGCGTCGACTATCACCTGAAATTGCTATGTATACCGATTTCAGCAATGTCATCGGATATATTTATATAGTGATCATTCTTTTTGCATTGGCATTTGGAATTATCAATACTATGCTCATGTCTGTACTTGAACGTCTGAAAGAACTTGGAATGCTGATGGCTATTGGAATGAATAAGAAAAGGGTTTTTACTTTGATCATGACAGAATCGGTATTTCTAACACTGACAGGTGCAATTATCGGGATGATTTTTTGCGGGGTTATTTTAGCGATTCTTGGAAAAACGGGGATTAATTTCGGAATGTGGGCCGAAGGTTTTGAAGCCATTGGTTATGCCGCAATTGTTTATCCAATTGTTACCTGGCAAAATTACATTGTCATTACACTCCTTGTAATCATTACGGGGATCGTATCATCTATTTGGCCGGCAAGAAAGGCACTTAAGCTCAATCCTGTCGATGCACTTCGAACGGAATGATAAAATAAAAATATATGAAACTTGCAACTCGAAACTTAAAACGTATCAATCATGAAAGTTATTGAAATAAAAAATGTTGAAAAAATATACAACGACTCCGAAGTTAAGGTCCATGCAGTAAATGGAGTTACACTTTCATTCGATGAAGGTGAATTTGTCGCGATTGTTGGTCCCTCCGGATCAGGGAAAACTACCCTGCTCAATATGCTGGGAGGACTTGACCATCCTACATCGGGAGAAATAATAATAGGAGGTATTCATATCAATGCTTTAAAAGGATCGAAACTGATTGATTTCCGTTTGCATAATATTGGTTTTGTATTCCAGTCGTATAACCTTATTCCTGTATTAACAGCCGGGGAGAATACAGAATTTGTAATGCAAATGCAGGGAGTTCCCAGGGAGTTACGCAACAAACGGGTAAAGGAACTTTTAAGTGCGGTCGGACTCGGTGACAGGCTCGATAGTCGTCCGGCGCGGCTCTCCGGCGGTCAGCAACAACGAGTGGCCGTTGCACGAGCTTTGGCCTCAAAACCCAAATTCATACTTGCCGATGAACCTACGGCCAATCTCGATTCAAAATCAACCGAGAATTTACTGGACATCATGGAAAAATTAAACGAAGAAGAGAAAATCACTTTTATATTCTCGACACACGATGCCAGGGTAATGAAAAAGGCACGAAGAGTGATAACACTCGAAGATGGAAAAATACTAAGTGATGAAATAAAAGCATAATGAAATTCTATAGAATAATTGTAAAATCAGTTAAAACTAAATAACGAATACAATGAACGCTGAAAAATTCTGGTCAGGATGGCTGAAAGTTATAATGATCCTGATAGTAGTTGCAGGGAGTTTCTTGGCAATCGTTTCACAATTTAGTGGATTCACAATTCTCAATTCAAAGATTGACAGGATATTTTTTGGCAATGAGATTCCCGGTGAACATGTCGAATCGCTTGAAAGATGGTTAACTGGCGTTACAGGAGCAGTGATGCTGGGATGGGGTTTCTCGATGTTATATATTATCAATCATCCGTTCAAACAACGAGAGCGATGGGCATGGCGAAGTGTTTTCTATCCGGTACTTGTATGGTACGTGATCGATTCTGGAATTTCGGCCTATTATGGAGTTCTTTTTAACGTGGTAATAAATACAGTACTGTTCCTGCAGGTAATAGCTCCGTTATTATTTCTCCGGAATATTTTTTTCGAACAGATCAAGACAACAGCATGAAATTTACTTTCCTGATCGCAGCGTTTCTTCTTTTTACCAGTTCACAAACCAAAGCTCAGGAGAACAAATCTCCTTCGGCCTGTGAAGTAAACGGGTATATTTCAACAATGCCATCGTTGTATTGGAACAAGGATTCTTCACTCTGGCAGGTATTGCTACTTAACAGGTTGAATTTTAACTTGTATCCGGCCAATAATTTTATTGCATCAATACAACTTCGGAACCAAATCGTTGCAGGCGATTTTGTGGGATTAATGAATATTGAGGAGGGATTCAGTAAAGAAAACTATTTTCTTCCTCTTACATTCCAACAGGTATTAGGCGATCAATGGTTGTTATCCAGCTCGATTGACCGTATATGGCTACAATATACCTGGAATAAGTTTGAAATTAAAATTGGCAGGCAGAGAATCAATTGGGGGCAGACATTTGTATGGAACCCCAACGACATATTCAATACATACAATTTCTTTGATTTTGATTATCCTGAGAGACCCGGAGCCGATGCGATGAGGATGCAATACTACACGAGCTATACCTCTTCGCTGGATTTTGCTGCAAAAATCGATAGTTCAGGAAATATAACAGGAGCAGGACTATTTCGGTTTACACGATGGAATACGGAATTTCAATTCTTAGCTGGCTACTTTAGCAGTTCAAACAAGCTGATTCTTCCCGGGACATTGGCCGATTTTGTTTGGAAAACCGAGGATTTAGTGATTGGATCGGGTTTATCAGCAGGTATTGGAACAGTCAGTCTGAGAGGAGAAATCAGTTATTTTTATTCTGTTCAGGAGAAGAACGATTCCACTGACCAATTGCTGACAAGTCTGGCTGTCGATTACACTCTGGGATCTAAAACCTCCATGATGTTTGAATTCTTTTTTAACAATAATGTTCAACTATCGAATATATCGTTTTTCACTATGTATGGAGGCAGTCAGAATGTAAAAACATTAGCCTTTACCAGATACAACATATTTGGACAAGTTACCTATCCGATAATTCCGATATTAAACGGAACATTGGCGGGCATGCTTTTTTATGACAAGGGTCTGATGGGCTTTTTTGTAGGTCCGAGCATTGATCTTTCCCTGAGTGATGATCTCACACTCGGCATGGTCTGCCAGATTTTTACTTTCCGATATGAGAATTCATATACGACAAAAAAGGAATGGCTGAATAGTAACTTTACTTTTTTAAGATTAAAATGGAATTTTTGAAATTGTCTTCCATCACCTTCATAATCAGACTATTTTTTCTTGTATAAAACCACACGTATTCTGCATTTGGAGAAAGTTGCAATGCTTTCATAATTGGTATACAAAATTTTAAAATCGTTATCTGTCAAATTATAGACATTTGAATAAAAGACATATTCATTTTCGCCTGTAAACGGTTGGAATGAACGCTGATCACCTTTGAGGTCTATCAGATCGAGTTTTGCTGTATTAGGAAAAAATGTTGCTGTTTTTTCAATTGGAATTTTGTGTTCATCCATAAAATGAACTGCTTCAGATCTCAGTTTAAAATATGGCACATGAGCCAATGTGGAATCCCATCCCTGGGATATATGATCAGAGTATATCCAAAGATTTCCTGTAACAAGTAACAGTAAGAGGGAAGAATAAATCCATTTTCCACTTCTTGGAAATTGAAGGAGTAAATAAAATGCCAGCATCGTAAATGCCAGGTTAGAAGCCATAAAGTATCGATGGCCCATAGTATTTTTCGAAAAAAGACTAACGATTATTGTGACTAAATCGACGCATAATGCTAATATCAACAAAGATTTTGCATGGGTTTCATTGAGTAAAGTTTTTTTCTTGACAAGGATATAGATCAGAAAAATGAAAATACCTATTCTTCCAAAATCGAAATACCTGTTTGCAAGTACTAATAAATTTCGTAAAAAATCAGTAATCCCGGCGAATTGCCAGAGTGAAGACCAAGGCGAGCCAGGATGAGACTGTAACCATCCCTTTGTTATTAAACGCCATGTAACATAAGAAATTGCAGGGATAGAAGCAATAAGATATTCGAGTAACAACTTTTTATTAAAAAATACCGAAAAACGTTTTTTATCAATTATCACATGACTAAGTAGTTCAAAAATAAATATACCAGCACACATCATCATTCCACGAAACGTAATAATTCCAAGGAAAGCAAGACCAATAATTTTATAAAAGGAATTTCTTTGAATAATTCCGTTGATAGACAAAAGGAAAAAGAACAACTGTATTATTTGGGGATTCACAAGAATAAGATGCGATGAGAGAGTGGGATCGGCACATATTAAAAGGAATGCTGCCAGACGCAAGAATGGTTTATCAATGAAGTGCCCAATAAATACATATAATTGAATGAAAAAGCCAAAAATAAAGGGAGTCATCATCAAATGACTTACCCAAAGTTTGTGTCCAAAAAGCTTCCACCCTAAGGCATTTATGAAAGCCAGGAAGGGAGGATGCCCGGGATCGAACTCAATGGGCATATTTATATTGAACAATCCATTATGATAAAGTTGATTTCCCATTCTGGAGGCAAATAATACATTATCCCAAAACATTCCTTCATTTAGGGAAAACATAAATATTATTGATGTAAGGATAAGGAACAATAGAAATCTGATGAATTGTTTTGGCTGACAGATCATTTCAAATCTATTTTAACTATATGGGATGACCAGCAAAGTTAATGTAATCAACTGAATTGAGGAATTTGAGTTATTCTAATAGTTACAAAGTCTGAATTATTAAAACTACAGGCAAGGTAATTTGTTTGAAAGTATTAACCCTTAAGGGCTTCTGATCCTCCGACAATTTCAAGAATTTCCTTGGTTATTGATGCCTGTCGTGCCTTGTTGTACTCAAGTTGCAACGATTTAATCATATCGGAGGCATTATCGGTGGCTTTATGCATGGCGGTCATCCTGGCTCCGTGCTCCGACGCAAACGATTCAAGAAAAGCTTTATACAGTTGGATTTTTAATGATTTAGGAATAAGATCGCTGACAATTTCTTTTTGCGAGGGTTCAAGAATATAATCGAAATAATATTGTTCTTTGTTACTGGAATCGGGAGATACTACTGGCAGGTACTGTTCAACAACAATATTCTGAACAACAGCATTTCGAAACTGATTGTACACGATTTTTACCTCGCCATATACACCAGTCTCAAAAGAGAACATTATCCGCTTGGCAAGACTTTTAACAAGTTCATAACTAAGATGATCAAGTATGTCGTGCTGTGTTTCTGAAATTGTATAACCTTTATTTCGCATCTGTTCTGCTACTTTCTTACCAGCAATGATAATATCGACCTGATTCTGATTATACAAGTTTTTGTAATCAGATTCCAGCAGTTGAATTACTCTCTTTGCCACGTTTAAATTAAAGGCTCCGCAAAGGCCTTTATTAGAGGAAATGGCGAATATTAGTACTTTTTTAACGTCAGATTTCGTACCAAACACAGTATCTTCAGTATTTTCAAGGCTTTGAGTCAGATTTAAAAGAATTTCCATAAGCTTGTTTGCATAAGGCCGCATTTTAATGATCATATCCTGGGCCTTACGCAACCTTGCTGCCGAAACCATTTTCATGGCACTTGTAATTTGCCGTGTACCCTGAACCGAGATAATTCTTGTACGGACTTCTTTTAAGCTGGCCATACACAATGAATCATAAACTTATTTATATCGTTCGGCGATATCTTTTGCGACCGCTGTCAGGATTTTTTCCACTTTCTCATCGAATTTTCCCTGTTGAATGGTTTCAAGCACATTCTTGTGTTTGAATTCGAGAAAATCGAGGTATTCTTTTTCAAATTCCCTGACTTTTTCAATAGGGATTTCTGACAATAGGGCATGGGTTCCACAGAAGATAATGGCCACTTGTTTTTCAACAGGTAAAGGCTGGTACTGACCCTGTTTTAAAACTTCGACATTTTTAGCTCCTTTGTCCAAAATAGCGAGTGTAGCTACATCAAGATCGGAACCAAATTTAGAAAAAGCCTCCAGTTCACGAAATTGTGCCTGGTCGAGTTTCAGAGTGCCCGCCACTTTTTTCATCGATTTGATCTGGGCATTACCCCCGACACGTGAAACCGAAATCCCAACATTTATTGCAGGCCGGATTCCGGCATTGAAAAGATTTGATTCCAAAAATATCTGGCCATCGGTAATTGAAATTACGTTGGTAGGTATATATGCCGATACATCTCCTGCCTGGGTTTCAATTATAGGTAGGGCAGTAAGTGAACCACCTCCTTTAACCAGCGAACGAATACTGTCGGGAATATCGTTCATTTGTGTGGCAATTTCATTGTTATTAATGATTCGTGCAGCACGTTCAAGCAAGCGGGAATGCAAGTAAAAGATATCTCCCGGGTATGCTTCGCGACCTGGTGGACGACGCAGCAATAGCGACACTTCACGGTATGAAACCGCTTGTTTTGAAAGATCATCGTAGATAATCAAGGCTGAACGACCCGTATCCCGAAAAAATTCACCTATTGCGGCACCGGCAAACGGAGCATAGAATTGCAAGGCAGCAGGTTCGGAAGCGTTTGCAGTGACAATTACCGTATAACTCATAGCACCATGTGCCTCAAGTGTTTTGGATATATTGGCAACAGTTGATCCTTTTTGTCCCACAGCTACATATATACAGTAGACTGGTTCACCACGGTCGTAAAATTCTTTTTGATTTATTATTGTATCGATAGCGATAGCGGTTTTCCCCGTTTGGCGATCACCAATGATGAGTTCACGTTGTCCTCGGCCAATAGGGGTCATTGCATCGATAGCTTTAATACCGGTTTGCAGCGGGTAGTTTACAGGCTGACGAAAAATAACTCCGGGCGCTTTCCTTTCAAAAGGCATTTCATAGGTTTTACCAGGTATATCTCCTTTGCCATCGATAGGTTCACCCAGGGTATTCACAATACGCCCCAGCAGGCCTTCTCCGGCCTGGATGGAAGCAATTTTTTTTGTACGTTTCACCGAGTCGCCTTCTGAGACTTCTTCGGATGAACCCAGGAGAACAGCACCCACATTATCTTCTTCAAGATTAAAGACTATGCCTATTACTCCGCTCTCGAACTCAATCATTTCGTTTGCACATACATTTGTGAGTCCATGAATTCGTGCAATACCGTCACCGACCAGAAGAACAGTTCCTGTTTCTTCAAGTTCTACTTCGGTGCTAATTCCTTTCAACTGCTCTTTAAGTATTTTCGATACTTCAGAAGGTTTTATTGTCGACATTCCAAATGCATTTATGTATGAATCAATTCACGTTTAATTTTATTCAATTGGTTCCGCAGACTGGCATTAATCCGCTGGTCTTCAATTTGGAGAATAAATCCACCTATGATATCAGGATTTACTTTCTCGCTCAGTTCAATAGTAACTTTAAATTTTCGGGAGATAAAATCAAAAATCTCATCACGATGTTGACGTGCAAGAGGTTTGGCTGTTGTGATAACAGCTTCTTTTATGCCCAGAAGTATTTTGTAGTAATGAAGGAAGTATAGGCAAATGCTTTTCAAATACATTTCGCGTCTTTTTTCAACCAGCAAATGAAGAAACCTCAGTGTCAGATCATTTAGCCTCTTTGAAAACATCTCATCAATGATGTGTTTTTTTTCATTTGATTTTATCAAAGGAGTTTCGATGAAAAACACAAATTCGTGTGATCCCTGAATGCAGGAAAGCATGGTTTCGATATCGGATTTAACGTTCTCATGAAATTTAGTTTCATAGGCAAGCTGGTAAAGCGCTTTTACATAACGTACTGTAATTAAACTATCATTCATGTAATAAACAATCTTAATTCATTCGGGTATCTCGTAACAATCTGTTTATTAATTCTTTCTGTTCTTCATCACTTACCAGTTTTTCACGAAGAAGTTTTTCAGCCATGGATATGGATAAATAAGCAGCATGTTCTTTAATTTCTTTAAGGGCAGCATCTTTCTCTGATTTAATTGACATTCTTGCATTTTCAATTATTTTATTGGCTTCATCTGCTGCCAGTTCTTTTGCCTGTTTAAGAAGGGTTTCCTTCAGGCCTTTGCTTTCAGAAATAATTTTATCTCGTTCCTTCTTTGCTTCGGCAATAATTCTTTCATTATTGGAATAAAGCTTTTCCATTTCATTTTTAGCATCCTCTGCTGCTTTTAGTGCACCTGCGATGGTATTTTCACGCATTTTAAGCGCACCCAATAGAGGTTTCCATGCAAATTTCTTTAAGAGAAAGAATGCCAAAAGGAATGCGATGAGCATCCAAATTATTGTTCCGGTATGAGGTAATAATAAGCCCATAATTACAAAAATTTAATAAACAGAGAGTATGGCCAACCGCCATACCTCTGTAAAAGGGTTAAAGTACAGCTAGCAAAGCAACAATAACAGAAAATAGGGCAACGCCTTCAATAAATGCGGCAACAACAACCATATTTGCCCGTATGTCGCCTGCTGCTTCAGGTTGACGGGCAATTGCTTCCATTGCATGACCACCAATGTGTCCAATACCCCATGCAGCGCCTAAGGTTGATAATGCAGCGCCTAAAGCTCCTCCAATTTTTGCTATTCCAGCCGATGCAGCTACCTGTAATAAAATAGTTAGTAACATAATACGTATAGTTTATAGTAATTAATGATGTTCTTCTACAGCCATACCAAAATACAGGGCTGATAAGAAGGTAAAAACATATGCCTGAATAAAAGCGATCAATAATTCCAGGAATGTCATGAATATCATAAATGATACGGAAACTACTGAAATACCAATACCCAGATACTGGTTCATTTGGCCAAAGAGAAAGATTAACGATAAAAATCCAAGACCAATAATATGACCAGCTGTTATGTTGGCGAATAATCGTATCATGAGAACAAAGGGTTTTGTAAAAATACCCATCAGTTCAACAACCGGCATAATAGGTAAAGGGAGCTTAAGCCAAAAAGGTACTCCCGGAGTGTTGAATATATGTCTCCAGTAGTTTTTATTTCCATTAATTGTAGTGAAAATAAATGTAAAAAGGGCCAGCACCATAGTAACAGCAATATTTCCGGTTACATTTGCCCCACCGGGGAAAAAAGGCACCAATCCTAAGAGATTATTAATTAAGATAAAAAAGAATATGGTTAAGAGGTAGGGCATGAATTTTTCATACTTTTTTTCTCCAATAGAAGTTTTGGCAACATCATCGCGAATAAAAAGGATGACAGGTTCAAGCAATGATTGAAGTCCCTTGGGTGGAGTGAGCGGGTCACGTTTATAAGCATTCGCAACACGGATAAAAATGAACAGGATAATGATAACACTGAACAGAAGAGCTGCCACGTTCTTGGTTATGGAGATATCAAAAGGAACAGCCTCAGTTCCATCTTTTCGTGTTTCTATGATCTTTCCTTTATTGACGCCTTCAGTTTCAAGGCGGAAACCCTTGTATTCAGAATGACCATGACGGAATTTTGAGGATAAAAATAATACAACACCTTTTTCCCGGCTGTATAAAATAACAGGAAGGGGGATGCTGATCGTTGTGTTTTTAATATTTATAATATGCCATTCGTGCGAATCGCCAATATGATCGAACATAAACGTTCCCGGTTCAAATTGTTCATGATTCTTATTGTTTTCAGCATTTAATTGGTGTTGTTCTGCCTCGACAATTGATTCATGAGGTTGAGATGTCAGGACATAACCGGATGACAATAAAAGAAAACTAAAAAAAACTGTTACTCGTATTAAAACCCTTCTTTCACGAAACATGTTCCACAATTTCATTTGTAACTAAAGTTAATAAGATTTTATTATAATGGAGCACATGATTATTTGTTTATAATCAAATTCAAAGATTGAAGATATCATCGGGTATTGATCACAAAAGTCAAAAGAACTATTCTATACTTTTATTTTTAAACAATTGTTTCATGCAGGAAATTTCGATAATCGAGTAAATAAGGTAAAGACAAAAGAGCGAAATAATAAAGACAATCCGGTGTTTCGTTCGATCTTCATTTAGCAAATACAATAATGCCAGGCCCAGGTACAAAAAAAATCTGAGAGCAAATGACTGGATTATTCCACTCAGGGCCTTACGGCCGTATGATTTTGGGTTTGATGAAAGATAAAATGATACAATGTTGACACTGAAGGCGACAAGTAAGAGAATGAGGTAAAGGGGATGATATAAATCGATTAGGAAGAATTTGAACAGGATCAGTCCGATGAATGCAATGATCAAGGTTACCAGAATGTTTTTTATAAGAAAATTCCGATAAATTTTATTCATAATTATTTCTTACCTAGAAAATCTTTTAAAACTATATACATTGCGAGAAGAACAGAAAGAAACGACAAAACGACAGTAAAGACGGGGAATTTGAAATGCAATTTGCTGTCGATTTTTATACCTCCAAACGTACCGGCAAGAATTATAGCGGCCATCTGAAATACCATACCGGAATAACGGGCATAGCTATCTAGACTTTTTTTGGTCTTCCTGGTCGACGGGTCGTCCTGCATCTTTATCCTTGTTCAGGGGTTCAAAAGACATATTACAATTGCCGGTAAATTTTGCACCAGGCTCAATGGCCAATCTTCGTGCACTTATATCTCCCAGAATCACAGAGGTCGACTTAAGAGCGAGTAATTCCTGTACATTAATTTTACCTTCAACCTTTCCTTCGACATCAGAATTTTTGCAAAAAACTTCTCCCTTTATCAGGCCGGTTGTGCCAATTACTACTTTTCCTTTTGTACGGAGATTTCCGCTCAATGACCCATCGATACGAATATCACCTGTAGAATCAACATTGCCTTTAATATCGGTTCCAGCTCCAATCAGATTGATCGTGTTGTTTTCCTGTTCATTTATTTTTGCCATACCAGAATTATATTTTCTTTAATATCAATGAACGGTAAATATAGAAAATATAGTAAGAATGATAAGAAGTTTTTTTTAAAACAAAAAAGCCCGGCACAGAGCCAGGCGTAATTTTTTTGTTGAAAGCTTAAACATCCGGGGATCTGTTATTTTGTATCATAGGCCCACTTTAAATATATGCTACCCCAAGTAAAACCGGCACCAAAAGAAGTTAATATCACGTGGTCGCCCTTTTTAAGTTGTTTTTCAAAATCCCAGAAACAAAGTGGAATAGTGGCAGCCGTAGTATTCCCGTAGCGATCAATATTTATTAGCACATTTTCTTTCTCGATACCCATACGGGAGGCAACGGCCTCAATAATACGCATATTCGCCTGATGAGGAACCAGCCACATATGTTCATCGGGCACAATATTATTTCTTTTCATGATTTTCATCGAAACTTCGGACATGGTCGCCACAGCGAATTTATATACTACCTTTCCTTCCTGGTAGAAAGTATGTTCACGATTGTCGACTGTTTCATGTGACGGGGGGCGCAAAGATCCTCCAGCTCTCATATGTAAAAATTCTCGTCCGCTCCCGTCATATCCTATTATGCGATCTATAACTCCGTATTCTTCAGTATTAGGTTCGATCATTACTGCGGCTGCAGCATCACCAAAAAGTGGACAGGTTGAACGGTCGGTATAATCGGTAATCGACGACATCATATCGGCGCCTACAAGGATAGCCTTTTTATAGGCTCCCGATTCAATAAGACGACTAACCACTTCAATACCGTAAATAAAGCCCGAACAGGCTGCAGCAAGATCGAAAGTAAAAGCATTAATCAATCCTGTTTTATGGCCTGCCAGATTTGCAGTTGAAGGGAAAGCCATATCGGGAGTTATTGTGGGAATTACCAACAGATCGATTTCCTCAGGAGAAGTATGGGTTTTATCAAGTAATTGAAGTATAGCATTTACAGCAAGATCAGAAGTTGCTTTCCCTTTCTCCCGTAATATTCTGCGTTCTTTTATACCCACTCGCTGCGTGATCCATTCATCGGAGGTATCTACCATTTTACTGAGTTCGTCGTTTGTGAGAACATAATCCGGCACATATCCGCCAACACCTGTAATAGCTGCTCGTACTTTTGTCATCACTCGAATGCTTTTTTAATCTTTTCTGTAAGTTTCGCTTCAACTACGCTTACTGTATGTATTATCATGTTTTTAATTGCATTTGGACCGGAAATTCCATGCCCGATAATGGCCGGGGCATTAATTCCTAATATGGGTGTACCACCATAATTTTCATAATTGAATTTTTCGAAATAGTCATCCTTGATCTTTCGTTTTAAAAACATAACATAAAAGGCTTCTGCAGTTTTCAGGATAGTATTTCCTACGAAACCGTCGCAAACAATCACATCAATATCTTCACGGAAAAGATCTGTTCCCTCAATGTTACCGATGAAATTGAAGTCGGTTGTGCCCTTCATAGCCTGATAAGTTGCTTTAGTCAGCAAGTTTCCTTTTTCTTCTTCAGTGCCAATGTTGAAGAGTGCAACGCGAGGATTCTGAATGCCATAAACAAGTTCAGCATAAAGTGAACCCAAAACGCCATACTGATAAAGCACATCGGGTTTGCAATCGGGATTTATACCAACATCTAAAAGAATTGTTGGTGTTTTTGTGTTTTTTGGCAGAGCAGCAGTAATACAAGGTCGCAAAACACCAGGAATGGATTTTACTACTTGCATAGCTCCTACAAGCATGGCACCTGTATTTCCGGCACTGGCATACCCATCAATTTTTCCTGCTTCCAAATAAGTAAAACCCAGAGGAATGCTGGCTTCTGGTTTTAGTGTGAATGCTTTGGCAGGATATTCGTCCATACCAATTTTTGTTGTGGTATGAACAATTTCAAAATTTGAAGCATTGAAGTGTTGTTTTTTACACAACTCGATGATTTTACCTTCATCGCCGAATAAAACCAGGATTGTCTTTGGGTGTATCTCCTTAAAGGCTAATATTGAACCATTGACTGTTGCTTCAGGAGCGTAATCACCGCCCAGAATATCAATGCCAATTCTCATGAAGAAATGGAAGGATTAAAATTAATTTGCTGTTTCTTTTTCAATTGCTAGTTTGCCCCTATAGTGGCCACATTCAGGACAAATCCTGTGGTATTGAATTGTGGCCCCGCAATTTTGACAAGTGGCAACGGTTGGGGCAACTGCTTTATAATGTGTCCGTCTTTTGTCCCTTCTTTGCTTCGATATCCTATGTTTCGGATGTGCCATTTCAATTTGTATTTGTATCGTTTAATAATTCTTTCAGTTTGTTCCATCTCGGATCCGGATCGTTTTGTCTTTTATCCGGATGGTCAAGTGTCTCCAATATTTTCAACATATTCTGATTACAGGTGAATGTATGATCAGAATTTTGGGGATGTGTACGTTGAATTGGTAAACATAGGCCAATACTTTCAAAAAAATATTGTTCCATGTTCAATTCATGTTCGCTTGGATCTAAAATCCAGATTTCATCAGTACTCGAATACGTATCTCTTCCAAATTTGACGATCAGCGTTCCTTGATATTCAATAGGAAATTGAAAGTAGTCGAGACATCGGTCGCACTGTAATTCCAATGATCCTGTCATGAATATGCGAAGTGTTAATACTGAATCTTTTTTTTCGAGCATGACCAGTGCTTCAACAAAACCTTCGCGGGCTTCAAGTACTGTATACTCATCAAAGAACTTCTTATCAAATGCGAATGAAAACTCGTGATATCCCTCTTTCAGACCAGCGAAGGGGATAATATATTGATTAACAAGTTTCAACTTCACCCGTTTTTTGGTCGTGCAAAAGTAGAAATATTTATCAGAATAAAAAAAAATTATTGAAAGGCTATAATTCCCTTATAACAAGCTTATTTGGAAAGATATTGCGGTTATTTGGAGAAGTGACCTTCGATGGTGTCTATTAACGTATCGATAAAAAAATAATCCTTAATAACATATTTCATTGCACCTTCCTTAATAAATTCGGTAATTGTATCCAGATCCTTTTCACGACTCAGAATTATTACAGGTATATGCTTGTGATAAGCATTAATCTGGCGTAGTGTGTCAAGGCCCGACATGGAATTCTCCTCATCAGACCCTAAATAGTAATCCAGTACAATCAGTTTAGGATTCAAATGGATATTTTGAATACATTCTTCACCTGAAAAATAGGATTTGACTTCAAATCCTTCACGACATTTGAAGGTATACTCCATCAAATTAAGCATCATCTTGTCATCATCCACAAAGAAAATCAACTTATCCATCTGCATCAATAATAAAGGAATTTAGCTTTAATGCTTTTGTTTATACGGAAAGAAATGCAAAAGTTACAGTAGCTATGATATTTTGCCATTATTCATTCATCAAATAAGAATATCCGAAGATAAAATAATTTTTAAACGGGATATTTGTAGAATAACAATCAGGCTGTTTTAGACTGCTAAATATACAAAACTTGTTCAATGATTATAATATAAAAATACATGAAGGCTATAGACTCAGAAGAGTTATGTTTGAAGAATTACTTATCTGAGATTTAATCGGGTAAAAGAGATGGATAAAATAATGAGGGAATATTTCAGTTGTATAAGAAATATACTTTGCCAATTTCTGCAATTTGGCTAACTTTAATACTATAGGAGATAAAAAATTATACTTTTGCATAACGCTTAATTATAACGGAAATGCCAGAATTAACGGGGATTGTTACACAGGTTATCGGGCCTGTTGTAGATATCAGTTTTGAAAAATCAGGTCGTGAACTGCCCAGTATTCATGATGCACTGGAAATTATCAAGAATAAAGATGAAAAGCTTATAGTTGAATGTCAACAACATATAGGAGAAAATTCTATACGTACCATTGCAATGGATTCTACCGATGGTCTGCAACGCGGATTAATTGCACGATGTTTGGGGTCAGCGATAATAATGCCGGTAGGGGAACAGATCAGAGGGAGATTGCTAAATGTAACCGGGGAATCGATCGATGGACTCGGCTCACTTGATAAAAAAGGAGGATATAGTATTCACAATAAACCTCCGGTATTTGAAAAGTTATCTACTGATACTGAAATACTATATACAGGTATCAAAGTTATTGATTTGTTGGAACCATACTCAAAAGGAGGAAAAATTGGATTGTTTGGTGGTGCCGGAGTGGGGAAAACAGTTATAATAATGGAACTTATTAACAATATAGCCAAAAAGTATTCAGGACTTTCGGTTTTTGCTGGTGTTGGCGAACGTACAAGAGAAGGTAATGATCTACTCAGGGAGATGATTGAATCTGGAGTAATAAAATATGGAGAGGAATTTCTGAAAAGTATGGAGCAAGGCAGCTGGGATTTGACCAAAGTTGATCGCAAAACACTGAAAGAGTCGCAGATAACACTTGTTTTCGGACAGATGAATGAACCTCCCGGTGCACGCACCAGTGTTGCACTATCGGGATTATCGGTTGCTGAGTCGTTCCGTGATGGTGATGAAACAAGTGGTGGCCGCGATATTTTATTTTTTATCGATAATATATTTCGTTTTACTCAGGCCGGATCAGAAGTATCTGCCCTTTTAGGCCGAATGCCTTCGGCTGTCGGATACCAACCCACCCTGGCAACCGAAATGGGGATCATGCAGGAACGAATTACCTCTACAACACGAGGATCAATTACTTCGGTTCAGGCTATTTATGTTCCTGCCGATGATTTGACCGATCCTGCTCCGGCTACTACATTTTCTCACCTCGATGCTACTACTGTACTAAGTCGAAAAATTGCAGCTTTAGGAATTTATCCGGCTGTCGACCCGCTTGATTCAACATCCCGGATTCTTTCGCCTGGAATAGTTGGTAAAGAGCACTATGAAACTGCACAAAAAATAAAGGAAATACTTCAACGCTATAACGAATTACAGGATATTATAGCCATTTTGGGGATGGATGAATTATCAGAACATGATAAACTTATAGTACACCGAGCGCGCAGAATTCAGCGTTTCTTATCGCAACCGTTCCACGTTGCTGAGGCTTTTACAGGCACAGCAGGCGTTCTGGTATCTATTGAAGATACCATCAAGGGTTTTAACATGATTATCAAAGGTGAGGTAGATAAATATCCTGAAGCAGCTTTTCACCTGGTTGGTACAATAGAAGAAGCTATTGCAAAGGGAGAAAAATTGCTGGCTTTTACGAAAACAAATTAAAATTATTTCTAGTGAGACTTGAGATTTTTACACCGGAAAAAAAGTTATATGAAGGGAAGATAAATTCCATTAATGTTCCCGGAACCAAGGGTGCTTTTGCAGTTCTTCATAACCATGCACCAATTATTTCCACGCTAAGCAAGGGTCAGATTAAAATTATTAACGAACATTCCAAAACAGAAATCATCAACATTGAAGGAGGAATAATAGAAGTAAAAAAAAATATAATTGTTATTCTGGCCGACCTGTAAATAATATACATGGCTTCAAAATTTACTTTCATGATCCGAATGCTAATGATTTCTCTTTTAGCAAGCATGGTCCTATTAGAATTATCCGCTCAGCAAAAGGTAACCTTCTTTTCGGATGATAGTCTAAAAATTACTGCCGATCTATATTTAAAGGATTATAAGTTACCATTCATCCTGCTCTTTCATCAGGGTTCATCAAGTCGCGGAGAGTATTCTGAAATTGCAGTTCGGCTTATAAAACTGGATTATAACTGCATTGCTGTTGATCTACGGGCAGGTGATAAAATGAATTATATCGTAAACGAAACAGCTGCAAGGGCAGAAGCAGGAAAATATGTGCGATCATGCTATGATGCACGCAGGGATATTGAAGCAACAATTCAATACATCAGGAAATTCAACAACAAACCGGTAGTTCTCTTTGGGAGTTCATTTTCAGCTTCTTTATGCTTAATTGAAGCAGTAAATAATACAAATGTCAGAGCTGTAATTGCATTTAGTCCGGGTGAATTTTTTCGACCGGAGGTAACCGTAAAAGACAGTATTGAAGGGCTCAACATTCCTGTTTTTATTTATGCTAATACCATGGAATTTGAGTTTGTTCAGCAAATGCTTTCGGAAATTCAAGATAGTAATAAACATATTTTCACACCACTGAAGGGGAAAGGAGAACATGGTGCAAAAACCCTTTGGCAAACTAGTAGTTCTCCGGATGAATGCTGGTTTGAATTATTACTTTTCTTTAAGGAAATCCGTTATAATTAAGTAAAGAAACAAAGTATGGTATGGTGAAATTCTTGATAATAAGGTTCAGCTCAATAGGCGATATAATTCTGACAACTCCTTTGGTTCGCTGTTTAAAAAGTCAGGTCAATGAGGCCGAAATTCATTATCTGACTAAGAGTCGATACTCGCAAATTTTAACCGCGAATCCTTATATTGATAAGATACATCTGTTAAAAAAAAATTTACCGGAAGTAATAAAAGAACTCAGGAAAGAGAAGTTTGATTACATTATCGATCTTCATAGAAATATCAGAACTTTTCGTGTAAAAAGCTCATTGCGAAGAATATCCTTTGCTTTTAACAAACTAAATCTGAGAAAATGGATGTTTGTGAGCTTAAAATGGAATAGGTTACCTCATAAACACATTGTTGACCGGTACATGGATACACTTCGTCTTTTTTCTGTGAAAAATGATGAAAAAGGTCTCGATTTCTTTGTACCTCCTTCAGAGGAGATCAATCTGGAAAAGATTTTAGGAAAGGAACCTCAAAAACTCGTAAGCCTGATTGTGGGAGGAGGGCATTATACCAAACAAATACCAGCGGAACACATTATTGACCTGATCAGGAAACTTGAAGTTGATGTTATTCTTCTTGGAGGAATTGAAGATGTAAATAAAGCTGCCGGAATTATGTCGGAAATCAAAAAAAAGAATGTATATGATGTAACAGGTAAATTATCACTTAATGAATCGGCATCTATACTATGCAAATCAGATATTATTATTACACCGGATACAGGAATGATGCATGTTGCAGCTGCTTTTAAAAAAAATATACTATCTATTTGGGGCAATACAGTCCCTGAATTTGGCATGTATCCCTATCAACCAGGTTCAGAATCGAAGATATTTCAAGTTACAAATTTGCATTGCCGGCCTTGTTCCAAGATCGGTTTCTCTTCCTGCCCTAGAAAACACTTTCATTGCATGCTAAAGCAGGATATCAATGAAATTGTAAAAACCATTAACAAATTATTATTTAATGAGGCGGTAACTTTTCATAAAGGCTCGGCGTAGAATTAACCTATGTATCAATAATAATTCAATTCGAATACGGTGAAAAGTTTCAACTATTTTTTTATTAACTTTAGCTAATAAATTTATTTCTTTATACAATCTTTCGATTTATACAGAGTTAATTAAAGTAATTATTCATAACAAATAAATGGCTGGTATAAGAGCATTATTGGGATTATTCCCTAAAATTGGCGATTACGAAAGCAAGCGAAACCAACTGGAGAACGAATATAAATTGCTGCAGGCTTTTAAAACTTCTAAAGAACTTAGAAAATATCATGAGTTAGAAGAATATTCACATTCTGAGGAATTTGCCAAAAAGAAGAAAGAATTATTATCGCTTCGTTTCAAACAAACCGAAGATTACCAGAAAGAGAAAGAATTTCTGGTTTTCCAGAAAGCACGGGATATTAAATTATACTATAAAATAAAAGATTCGGATGAGTTGAAATCATTCAAATCGTTCGAGAAATCGGTCGAATTTAAAAATTACCTGAAACTTGAAGAATTTATCAAATCCGATGAATTTGCTGCAGTTAAGCGCGAAACTTCTCTTTCTCCTAAACAGAAATTTGCTAAATCCGATTTGCACAAAACATTCGAACAATTCGAGAAGCTTAAAAATGATCCGAAAATAAAAGGATATTTCAGGTTTATTGGTAACAGATTGTATAGCGGCTTTCTGGCCTTTCAAGAATCCGGTAAGCAGGGGCAGTTTAAAAAGCTCGAAAAAGAGGTCAATTCTTCAGCATTCCTTAAGAAAATAGCCTCAATGAAAAAGGAAGATCTGAAAATTTCATCGGAAAAGAAAAAGCTGAATGAATATACTGTAATTAAAAAATCAAAAGAGTATAGGAATTATAAGAAGCTTTCATTATCCTCCTTATATCAGTATTACGATAAACTTCATGATTCTGACGAACTGGAAGTATTTACTGACCTGAAGACGTTCATTGCATCGGACGATTTCAAGCGTCAGCGGAAAGAAATTGAAACTAAAACTTTTAAGGATACTGAGGAATTCGTTAAACTTCAGGAATATCAACGTATTAGGAACTCGGAACGAGTCAAATTCTATTATAATTTTAAAGATTCAAAAGAATACAAAAACTTCCTCACTTTGAAAGGTTCCGATAGAATAGCAAATTATGAGACTGCGAAAGAGTATATTGAAAGTGATGAATTTAAAAGATTTAAAGCCTATTGTCTGAAATCTCCGAGGAAGCGCTGGGCCGATTCCAAAGAATTTGAACAATTACAGGAATATGAAGCCTTGAAGAAATCGGAAAAGATTGTATGGTATTTCAAAAATATCGATTCAAAAAAATTCTCCTGGTATCGTCGTTGGGATGAAACATTCCATGAGGACTTCTCTTCGGCAAAACTGAATGCGAAAAAATGGCTTACAACCTATTACTGGGGGAATAAAATGCTGAAGGATAGTTATTCGCTTAGTTCTGATAAACATTATATAACAAATGGTAAAAATCTGAACCTCGAAAATGGCAAATTGCATATAATTACAAGAAAGGAAGCAGTGAAAGGTAAGTCATGGGATTCATCAATGGGTTTTATTACACGTGAGTTTGGGTATACTTCGGGATTGATTTCAACAGGCGAAAGCTTTCGGCAAAAATACGGCACATTTGAAGCAAAAATTAAAATCCATGAAGCAAAAGATGTACAGAATGCATTCTGGATGGTTGCACAAACTATGGTTCCTCATATCGAAATTGCCAAAGCCGGGAAGAAGCTTTTTTTTGGGAATGCCTGGGGGAATTCACGCGACTTGAAATCAATCCGGAGATTTTCAGATTCACTTGGCCGTAGTCGGTTTGCTAAGGACTATTTTATTTTTACAAT
>Ga0299912_10000864_pt1 | contig 24727 bp, 19 predicted proteins | sample RVTome_2_FD_207667 | JGI IMG/M metagenome (GOLD analysis project Ga0299912, IMG submission 207667) | Soil microbial communities from uranium-contaminated site in the Upper Colorado River Basin, Wyoming, United States - RVT95D214 (version 2) ... | reverse complement strand
TTGTTGACCAAAAAGGCGGTAATTACAGTGACAATTCTTGTCTTACGTTTTATGCCTTCTGACAAGCCATCTAAAACGAAAGACGTCACGAATTTTCTCGGTGAAACGGACGCCCAAACGCTGTGTGCTGGTTCTAAACTCGGCGCGTTTGAAATCTTCGACAGTCGGCTTAGTCCGTGATTTGCCAAATATTGACAGAAATACGCCTGCAAGAAAGCCAAGAAATGAATTTATTTTTGTGCGAATAAACATTTATAAATCTTTAATTTAATAACTCCCAGTAACCCTCCTACGCTAAAGCTACGGAGGGCAAGAACTGGGGGCTAACTATTTATTAACGGGAAATTATTATCTTTGAATGGCCAATTTTACAGAAGCTAACAGCTCCTGGCCGGTTCTGCTTTCAAAAGCAGATTTGCCGAATAATTGATGTCTTTCGAGAATTTGCGGTTTGTAATCATAATAACTCTGCACCACTTCGATACCGCCTTCGGCAACACCGGCTGTTTTATATTCGCCATCCAAAAGCCAGGAGCTTACCTCATCATCGTATTCAGCAGGATAAATAAGTGCCACCACGAACTTATCATCGCTGTATTTAGCAAGATGCACCTTTGCCCGGCAAGGTGGAACGTTCTGAACCGCCAACTTTACAAGCTGCCTGAAGTCTTTGTTGGCTGACTCAAGCTCACCAGAATAAAAGAACATCCCTGCCTCAAGCTGGAAGGTATGCGCGGGGACGCCTTTTAGTTCGAGCCGGCCGTCGGGATAGGCCTTGTGAATTTTATAGACCTTGCCGTCTCTATATTTTTCACTTTCCAGAAGCTCAGCGACTTCTTCAGCGGTAAAGCCGACGCCCACGTGGTCGCCAAAGTCGAAGATATACAGGCCGACGTATTTATCCGGTTTTTGAAGCTTTGGTAATTTCATAACACAGTTATTATAAACACATATTTTACGAAATTTCAACTACAGTTTTTACCCCGTTAGAAGTATTTTTTTCATTTTGAATATTTTTATCTCTGGAATCTCTAACGGGGCACGGATTTTGACTAAAGATTTTATGGGTTTACATATAGCGGCAGCGGAACAAATTATGAGCTTGTATTTGTATCCGGTGTGTGTATAATGCGTGAATGTTTGAGATTGTTTCGTCCGCCTGCGCGGACTCGCAAGGACAAAAGCTGACCAAATGTATTTTTCAAAACAAATTGAGTTTTATTAAGAAAGAAAGGGACAATGGGTAAATCATCAAGTAAATGCAAAACCAATAAAGGCGGTAAATCCCTATCAACCAGAGCAGTTCACGCCGGCGAGCCAAGGACCAAATACGCTGATTCATTGACAACGCCCATCATTCAGACATCAACATTTACATTCAAAAACAGCAAGGCAATCGAAGATTACACCAAAAAGGGCAAAGAACATTTCGAATACGGCAGATACGGCAATCCGACAGCCAAGATAGCAGAAGCGCGGCTTGCAGACCTCGAAGGGGCAGAAGACTGTGTCGTTTTCTCATCCGGAATGAGCGCTATAACGACAACCATTCTTTCTCTGGTTCAGTCAGGCGACCATATTGTTATTACGGACGACAGCTATAAAAAGACGCTGGAATTTTGCATGTCATATCTCAGACAGTTCGCTATCGAATGCACCATTGTTCCATTCGGCGATTATACGACTTTTGAAAAGGCAATCAAAAAGAACACGCGTTTTATATTTTCCGAATCACCAACCAATCCTTATTTGAACATCTTCGACCTTGTCAAAATCAAAAAGATAGCAGACAAACATAATGTGCTGACACTTATAGACAGCACCTTTGCCACACCTTACAACCAAAGGCCGATAGAGTTCGGGATGGATGTGGTGCTACAGAGCTGCACGAAATACCTTGCGGGCCATAATGATATTTTAGCCGGTGCCATGCTCGGGAAAAAAGAGCTGGTAGAAAAGGTCCGCGACCTGCATAAATCAATGGGAGGGACCATTGACCCACATTGCTGCTATCTGCTTCTGCGTGGTCTGAAGACGTTTCCACTGCGGGTTCAAAAGCAAAATGAATCCGCCTTGAAGGTTGCAGAATTTCTTGAAGTCCATTCAGGCATTAAAAAGGTATATTATCCATTTCTTAAAAGTCACCCTCATTATAAGGTAGCCACCAGGCAGATGGCCGGCGGCGGCGGTGTCGTTACATTTGAAATAAAGGGTAACCTCAATAGTTCGAAGCGATTTCTTGATGCCCTTAAGCTATGTTATATTGGGCCGAGCCTGGGCGGTGTTGAGACGCTGATAACTCACCCTGCACTTGTGAGCTATTACGACTATACGAGGAAAGGACGCTACGAGCTGGGAATTACTGATACACTTTTCCGTCTTGCCGTTGGAATTGAGGATGTTGAGGACATCATTAAGGACCTGGGGAGAGGATTGAAACAATCAAAGTAATTCCTGGGGCACGGACTTGTTCTTGCCACAGATTTCAAAGATTGCACGGTTTTGTTTGAACAATCCACGCATAAAATACGGAGCTAAATATTTTGCGTCGCCGTTCCGGCGACGGCTAAACTAAACCTCGCGTAATGGATTCCTGCTTGCGCAGGAATGACAAGTATTAATTTTAAGTCTAATTCTCTTTTACCTTTAATCTGGCGAATTTACGTTTTCCGACCTGGATGACCATATCGTTGGTGGGTGTGATTTGCTCGTTAGGGTCAGAGATTTTTCGGCTGTCAATGGTGCAGCCGCCCTGCTTTATCATTCTCTTTGCTTCGCTGCCGGATAATACAAGTTTGCAATGAAGTAAAAGTTTGCTGGCCATAATGGGTTCGGCAGAAATCCGAACCTCCTGGATTTCATCAGGCAGTTGGCCCTGAGCAAATACCTTGTCAAATTCAGCTGCGGCACGGTCGGTAGTTTCCTTATCGTAAAAATCATTAACAATTGTTTTACCTAACAGAACCTTCGCTTCTTTTGGATGGGTCTTGGCAGGATTGACAAGCTCAGCAATTTTTTCGGCTGGCAGGTCTGTTAGAAGCGTGAAGTAATTTTCCATCATATCGTCGGAGATACTCATAACCTTGCCGAACATATCGTTCGGCTGGTCGTTTACGCCGATATAATTGCCCTTGGACTTGCTCATTTTCTCCTTACCGTCCAGGCCGACAAGGATAGGCATAGTGATAACGACCTGTGGTTTTTGTCCGTATGCTTTTTGAATATCTCTGCCAACAAGATTATTAAATGTCTGGTCTGTCCCGCCCAATTCGACATCGCTTTTTACAACGACCGAGTCATAGCCCTGCATAAGCGGATAGAGAAATTCGTGTGCATAAACATCTTCATCGGCTTTTAGACGTAACTTAAAACTGCCTCGCTGAAGCATTTGTGTAACGGTCTTTTTAGCTGCCAACTGAATCAGTTCAAATAAAGTCAGCTTTTCAAGCCATTCGCTGTTGTATCTGATTTCGAGTTTATCTTCGGAGGTGTCGAGGATTTTTCCTGCCTGGTTGAAATAAGTTTTTGCGTTTTGTTCGATTTGCTTCGGCGAGAGCATTGGGCGGGTAGTGTCCTGGCCAGAAGGGTCGCCAATTCGAGCTGTGTAGTCACCAATGATAAGGACGGCCTTGTGGCTGAGGTCCTGAAACTGCCGCATTTTTCTAAGAACGACGGTATGGCCAAGATGGATGTCCGGTGAGGTCGGGTCGAGGCCAAGCTTGATTCGCAACTGCCTTTTGGTTTTAGCGAATTCGGTCAGCTTCGCAATAAGCTCATCCTCACGGAAGATTTCGACCGTGCCGCGTTTCAGGATTTCAAACTGTTCTTCAACCGTCTTTGCCATAGAATCTTCTTTATAACTCAAAGTGACCGATTCTGGTTTTTGACATAGATTAACACTGCTTATTTTTCATTAGACACAGATTTACACTGCTTATAACTCTTACTTTTTTCAAGAAATTGTGAGTGTTAAATTTTTTTATTTCCCAAGCATCTATAACAAATAAAAAAGGTCAATTTAAGTTTATAAAATAAGGTTTTCTAAAGATTAAAATTATACAAGACAGATATATAATAAGCAAGAAACACAAAACAGCTATTTTGCCCTAAGTTTTACGTGATGTCTGTTCTTTTAATCCTGTTTTTTTTGAGGTATGCGGCCACCGTAAAAGCATACGCAATAGCAGCAGCAATAAAGAAACCGAGACATACTAATTTTACCTGTCCCCGACTTATCAGGCCAAACAATGGTTTTACCCTGCTTGGCCAGAATATCAGGACGTCCCGATGATAAATCGCATCAATCAGCACATGCAGCCAGACGCCGAGGATGCCGGAGACGACCATTTTCCAGAATCCAGTTTCATAAGGTATGCAAATAATTTTCATTATTTTTCCAAAGAGATTCCGCAACGGATACGCAACGATTCCCCAGATGGCACCGACAGCCGCCCCGATTAAAAGCGTATGAGCATATCGGTGCGCCGGCCAGTGACGGTAAAGCAAAACTTCGATGTCAACTACTACATTAGCAAGGACAAATACTGGGATGTCGAGCCACTTTCTAAAGACCAGTCCGACAAATCCGCTCGGGCCAAAATGATATGGTGTAACAGGCATAAGAATTTAACCTCGATAAATTATAATCGCTAAGTGCCAGCTAAGTATCCATTTCTTCGCAAATAGTTTTGGATATAGTCTTTTATTGCGTCTTCGACGGGGGTAATTTCTTTTTTGTATCCGGCTTTGCGGAGTTTTGTTATGTCGGACTGTGTGAAGTATTGATACTGGTTGCGGATTGAGTCGGGTATATCGATATATTCGATATCGACAGCTTTGCCCATAGCATCGAAGACCGCTTTTGCCAAATCGTTCCAGGAGCGTGCCCTGCCGGTTCCGATATTAAACAGGCCCCCTATACAAGGATTATCGAGGAAAAATAATGTCATATCTACAGCGTCTTTGATGTAAATGAAATCTCGCAGTTGCCCGCCATCCTTATATTCGGATTTATATGATTTGAAGAGACGGACTTTGCCGGTTGAATTTATCTGCTCAAAGGCCTTCATGACAAAACTCCGCATATCGCCCTTGTGATATTCATTAGGGCCGAAGGCATTAAAATATTTTAGCCCGACAATCCTTTTCAAAAGGCCTTGCTTGTGTGCCCAAAGGTCAAATGTTTGCTTGGATTGGCCATATAAATTTAACGGTTTAAGTTTTTCGATTTTATCTTCATCGTCGCTAAAGCCAGCTGAGCCATCACCATAAGTGGCGGCACTGGAGGCATAGATAAAGCGAATATTAGCGGCGGTTGCCCATTGGGCCAGTTGTTTAGAGTATTGGTAGTTATTTTTTCCAAGGTATTCAGCATCCGTCTCGGTTGTGTCCGAACAGGCCCCCATGTGAAAAACAGCTTCGATGTTTGAGCTGATTTTTTTCTTAGAAACTATCTTTAGAAAATCGTTTTTCTCGGCATAGTCAGCGAAGGATAAATTAGCGAGGTTCTTACACTTATCTTTACCGGATTCATCAACCACCAGGATATCGGTGGTTCCTCTTTTGTTTAATGCCGCTATTATTGCCGAACCAATGAACCCGGCTCCGCCGGTTATGATAATCATTTTCCGAAACTCCTGTTTTTGAATATATATTCAAACCCCACATAAAACGTGGGGTTAAATATGGCGAAAAAATATGGACTGATTATAAGCATAATTTAACAGCTTCGGTGTGTCAAACATTTAGCGTTTATAATGCGCACAAAAAAACCGCCCGAAATCGGGCGGTTACACGAATATTAAAATCTCCATCGCCCCTTTAACACAAAGCGATATAACTTGCAATTGCCAAAATCAAAAGCCGTCTTTTATTAAATGTAAACGGAATCCAAACTTCGTAATAAAATCTACTCATCACCCATCTCGAAAATCAGGAACATTTTTCTCCGCCTGCGGCGGATTAAATTTACTATGCAATTATATTAACAAAAATGGGCTATAAAATCAAGAAAAAAATACCTGCTATGAACGTAAGTGTCTATTATTAAAGGGCATACGCTCTTTGTGGTGGTGAAGATTTTTGCACGTTCTGCGAGGCGTTAATTGACAAATTATTGTTGATTTGGCAATAGCGTCCGAAGTTAGAGCAACCACCGCTCGTTTCTCCTTCAGCGAATTTTCGATATTGTCATTATCTACAAAGAAAACCTATGAAAGGGAATATTTCAATAGGATTGACAAGACCGCTGTTGTCGAGTTATAGTATCTTCCGGCAGAGAAAAAAAGGAGACCGAAAATGAGTGAATATATGCAATATATCGGGGCGTGGACACCGCAGGGGTGGGAATGGATAGTCATACTTGTTGTCGCCTTATTAATATTCGGCAGACGGCTTCCAGAACTTGCACGCAGCTTAGGTAAGAGCTTAACCGAGTTCAAGAAAGGCATTCGAGAGGCCAAAGAAACCAAAGATGAAATTACTGACGACGTAAAAAAAATTAAGGACGATGTAGTGAAAGATGCCAAGAAGGCATCCGGTGTGGACGAAATAGACAGCGATAGCTAAACCACCCAACTACAATGGCTTTTCAGATTCCGCCAAACCTATCGAAATGGACAAGACCAAAAAGAATCAAGACCCCTTTAGTTATACTATGAGCTTAGGCGACCATCTCGAAGAACTGCGCGCCCGGCTTATCCTTGCGCTGCTGGGGCTGGCTATTGCACTTATCGTATGTCTTTTCTTCGGCAAGCTCATAATAGCTTTTATCGAATTGCCATACATCGATGCATTAGGCCCAGAGGCACGCCTGCAAAGTATCGCTCCAGCCGACGGCTTCGTCAGTTATATGGAAATATGTATGGTCGCAGGTGCGGTCATCGCCTCACCATGGATTTTTTATCAGTTGTGGTTATTCATCGCCGCCGGCCTATACCCCAGTGAAAAACGATATGTCTATATGGCCATACCTTTTTCAGCCGGTTTGTTTATCATCGGAGCTCTTTTTTTTACTCTTATAATTGCCCCAATTACCCTGCGATTCCTTGTGATGTTCAACAAGAATGTTCTCGGGGTCGCTTCTAACTTTACCTTCAAAAATTATGTGTCATTTGTCACAACAATGATGTTGGTCTTTGGTCTTGCCTTTCAAACACCGATAGCAATTTTCTTTCTATATAAAACAGGACTGGTTTCCATTGAGGCGCTACGCAGGTCAAGAAAATACGTTGTGCTGGGCACGGTTGTTTTAGCGGCTGCGGCTACACCAGGTGGCGACTTACTTAGCCTATTTGCACTGTCAATTCCAATTTATCTATTATATGAAGCGGGCATATTGCTAAGCCGGTTCTCACGACTAAAAAAGAAATCCCAGAACAACATATCACAATGAGATTATCTATTGGTGAGTGGTATCCGGCATTATTAAGTTCTATATTCTAAATTTTCGATTTTAAACTCTAAATGCTAACTTTGATTAACACAAACAGGATGTTTCCGGCCATAGGGCCTATCGGCTTAGATTATATAGCCGGAGCTGTTACAAAAGCCGGTATCGCTGCAGACATCGTTGATTTATGTTTAGCCGATAACCCGGATGAGACCCTGCAGAATTATTTTGCCAACCATAGCCCAAAATTAGTAGGGCTTTCCTTCCGCAACGTGGATGATTGTTTCTGGCCGAGCGCTCAATGGTTTGTCGGTGACCTTGCAGAAACAATCAAAAAAATAAAACAATTAACCGACGCACCAATTGTAGTTGGGGGAGTAGGATTTTCCATCTTTGCCAAACGGATTATTGAATACACAGGTGCAGACTTCGGCATTCGAGGTGATGGGGAGCAGATAATTATTTTGCTGCTGGACGCATTACAGAAAAAGACGAAAACTTTCGAGCATATAGACGGACTAATCTGGCGGCGTGATGGCGTGATTTGCAGCAACCGGCCAGCCTGGCCAGAACGGCTTTCTTTGCCCACGTCACGTAACTCAATTGACAACCACGCATATTTTAAGAAAGGCGGTCAATGCGGACTGGAAACAAAACGCGGATGTAACCGGAAATGCATCTATTGTGCAGACCCCCTGGCGAAGGGCACAAAGCTACGATTGCGAGACCCTGTAGAGGTGGCTGACGAAGTGCAGTTTCTTATAGCTCAGAGGATAGAAGTTCTGCATTTTTGCGATTCGGAGTTTAACATACCCCGAAGTCACGCACTTGCGGTCTGTGAGGAATTCAATCGACGCTCATTCGGGAAAAAGATACGCTGGTACACATATATGGCGGTGGTTCCTTTTGATGCTGAAATTGCTGCTGCGATGAGCAAGGCCGGTTGTGCAGGTATCGATTTTACGGGCGATTCTGCCTGCCCATCTACGCTAAAAACTTACCGACAACCTCACAGCAAAGAAGACCTTGCTTTGGCGGTGCGTTTGTGCCGTGACAATAGTATAAAAGTTATGATAGACCTGTTACTCGGCGGGCCAGGTGAAACGCCAGAAACAATCGCCGAAACAATCAACTTTATAAAAGAAATTAAACCTGATTGTGCCGGTGCACCACTGGGAATCAGAATCTATCCCGGCACCGAGATGGCCGAGATAGTAGCTGCTGAAGGTAACTTAGAGACAAATACAAATATCCGCAGGAGGTATGGCGGAGCAGTAGATTTATTTAAGCCGACATTCTATATATCGAACAAATTAGGCCCGCAACCCGCTCAACTTATAAATGATTTGATTGCCGGCGACAAAAGATTCTTTCCTCCTTCGCCTGAAATAGACTCACAAGCAACTTTACTGGCCGACCACAATTATAATGATAACACGGAGCTTGTAGAAGCAATAAAGAATGGTGCGCGCGGGGCATACTGGGATATTCTACACCAAATCCACGCCGGTTAATCAAGAACAACCTCATCCTGATAATTCGGAACAGCAACCTTCCAACCGGTCTTTTCCCTGATATAATCACCAAAACTAATAGCACTGTCTGACTCACCGTGGACAACAAAGATTTTTTTTGGCGGTTTATCCAGGCATTTTAACCACTTTAGAAGCTCATCCTTACCCGCATGAGATGAAAAACCACCAACCTGCACCACCTTTGCTTTGACCGGATATTCCTTGCCAAGGATTCTGACCTTCTTTTCGCCATCCACGATTCGTCTGCCGAGCGTCTCGATTGCCTGGTATCCGACAAACATTATGGTGCTTTCTGGACGAGTAATATTGTTGACGAGGTGGTGTTTTATTCTTCCACCTGTACACATTCCCGAGCCAGCTATGATAATTGATGTGCCTTTTATATTGTTAATCGCCTTTGATTCGTCGGTGGTTCCTGCCATTTTCAGGCCCGGGAAATTAAATGGAGACTCATTGTGCCTGATATACTCGGCCATTTCCTTGTCATACAACTCTCTGTGTTTCTGAAAAACTTTTGTGATGCTTGAAGCCATAGGACTATCCAGAAAGACCGTCAAATGAGGTATTGCACCAGCGAGCAGCAACTCGTTTATATAATACAAAACCTCCTGCGAACGTTCGAGGGCAAAGCTGGGGATGATGATATTTCCGCCGGCTTTTTTGGTTGAGTTTATAATCTCTGCGATAGTCTTTTTTGTATTTTCCAGGTCCTGATGGACTCTGTCACCATAGGTGGATTCTATCAAGACATAATCCGCCTGGTCGATGCAGGATGGGTCTCGAACAATGGGTCTGTGTGGTCTGCCAACATCACCGGAAAACAAAACAGTTCTATGCTGACCATTTAGAGGTATATTAATTTTTATCATTGAAGAGCCGAGGACATGACCTGCATCATAAAAAGTCGCCTCAACATCGTTTACAATCTCTACCGGCTTTTTGTACTCTACGGGCTGAAAGTGCTGAAAACCGGCCTGGGCCTCATCCACAGTATAAAGTGGTATCTCCTGGTAAGGACCTTTTCGGCCTTCCCGCTCGTGTCTTTTGTGTTTGAACTCGGCATCTTCTTCCTGTAAGTGAGCCGCATCGAGCAAAATAATCTGCGCAATCTCAGAGGTAGCTGCGGTGCAATATATTTTACCTTTGAAACCATCTCGAACAAGCTTCGGCAATAAACCGCAATGGTCCAGATGTGCGTGGGTCAAAAGAACGGCATCGATACTTTCAGGCGGTATGACAAAGGGATCCCAGTTTCTGGATTTTAACTGCCGTTCCTGGTAAAGTCCGCAATCGACGAGGATTTTTGTTCCGTTGGCCTCAAGGAGGTGTCGAGAACCAGTAATATTCTGAGCCGCACCAAGAAACCTGAGTTTTATCTTCATAGCTGAACTCTGCCTAACAAATAAACCTTCAGAACAACAAATTCTATGCTCATTTAGATATAGTGTCAAACGAAGAAGCAGCACAAAATTGCATAGTTTTACACTTAAAAGCCATTGATGCTAAGCACTTAACTAACACAAACACCTCTGAATAACCAAATTGCAAGTATTACGGCACAAAACCGACATTTTGCAGATTCCTAAAAAAAAATAAATTGGATTTTTTGCTTGACATTTCAATTTTAACAGATATAGTTTTATTGTTCTCAAGGAGGAGCGGCAACGGTAAGGATGGCCTTAAAATCCTGCCAAGCTTGACTCCATAAACTGCAAAATAAGGGATTAGAATAAGGATATAACAGGAGGCAGGGTAATAGAAGGAGCTTTCAGCAGTTTTTGAGGGTGTGTGATTCCAAGATAAAAGAATTTTTTACTGTTTATCATCTGCGCCTACACAAAACTCCAAATCAAATCTAAATATCCTGCCAAGAAAGATATGGAAATCATATTTGGAGGATGGGAATCATGAGAATTCAAAGCAAACAACGGCTGCACTATAAGAAAGGGTCAATGCTTGCTCTTGTTGCTACGTCTATGGTTATTTTGACTGCATTAGGAGTGGGGATATTGGCTACTGCATACGGAACCAGACGTCAGGCAATCGCAATAAAAAATGAAACAACAGCGATGTTTGCAGCGGATGCCGGTTATGAAAAGGCGATATTCTGGATGTGCCAGCAGCCGGATATTCTCAATGCATTGAAAACAGAGGCCGCGGGAACAAGCGGAACGATAAGTTTTCCTGGAAGTTACTGCGACTACCGAATTGAGTTTTTTTCATTTATGGGGTCTCGCCCTGTTTACAAAATTATATCCAATGGTCACAGCGGAATATTCAGGAGAACTGTTAGCGTCCTCGTGGTTCAGGCGATAAGCGGCTGGGACATGGGAATGTGTAGAATTGCCAGCGGCCGGAACAATACAACTCCGGTATATTTTGCAGATGACGAAATAATTGACATGCCCATTCATATTAACAATCTCTTAGACAAACCTGATGAGCGAGATATTTACATAAAGGGCAATCCTGATTTTTTACAGTTTTTAACAATGGGCGAATCAAGATATACAGAGAACGACGATTTCGACAAATACAAAGAAGTTATCAGTCTGTTTAATGCGGGGATATATTTTGACCAGCCCAATACCAAAATAACAGACGAGGCCGCAATTCAGACCAAGATTGACCGCTTCAAAAGCAGCACAAAGGCAAAGTTCATACTAAAACCGTCAGCGAAAGCACCTGTAGCAAAGCCTCAACCGGCTGTCCATCTTGAGTTTTTTGTCGAGGGTGACATTGGAAAAGTGCGGATTACCAATAACTGCACAGTTCGCGGATTTCAACAAAATTCTGATGAGATGACATGGGATTTCAAAATACGACCATACAGCGACGGAAAAGAATACGAGAGATACAATATTTACGCTTATCATCTGAGAGCCAAAGATGCAGACAGCAACGGAGAAAGATTCATTGTGCCTCTGACCGACACCTATGTCAGTCAATCATTCGGCGGACACGAGTCCGCATTGGGAGGCCAGATACTCGTTGACGGCAACGTCATAATAGGCAGCGGAGATTCGCTTTTGCCCGGCATTCAAGATGTAATCAAAGGCAAAATAACTATTGTGGCCACAGGCAATATATGGATTGCTGATTCTATAGTCCTTGACGGAAACCACGATGCAGATGGGCTACCATCGGCAGGTAATCCCAACTCGCTGGGTTTGATTGCCCAGGGTGTAATCAAGGTAGTTGACCCAGGCATGAACAACTACAACTATGTTGACGGTAAACCCATCGAACCGTCAGGTTTCAAGTATGTAGCTATTGGCCAACCAGATGTTTCCTCTGCAAAAGAAGGTGATGCGAACTACCACAAAAGACATCTGCCTGACCCAACGGTGGTTGAGGCAGCGATAACGGTAGGCGGCGGCGGCTGGGGAGCTGAAAATGTCAGACGAGAAAACGATGGGGGCAGGAAAGAAACCAGTAATCCACAGGATTTCTTAGTTGTTCGAGGGACTATTACCGAAGCTATGCGTGGTATCGTCGGACAGATTGGCAAAGACGGTTATCTCAAGCGTTATTATCTTGATGAACGACTGCTGGAAGGTATCTTGCCCGGTGATATCTGGTTAAGAGGTAAATTTGTACCTGCTCCGTCCGGCTGGCATGATTACCGTTCAAGCATCTAAAAAACCATAAGCTACATTCGAAAAATCCCCACTGGCCAGAATCGAGATATGGGCGATACAGGACTTGAACCTGTGGCCTCCTGCGTGTAAGGCAGGCGCTCTAGCCAACTGAGCTAATCGCCCTAAAACTGATTATAAAATACGAATTTTTGGCCCTTGCGTCAATAGGTTTGATGTTTTATATTTCATGCACGTGTAAGATTGCCACGCCCCGCACCAATTAGGCACGAGCTTAAGCTCAATTGGTGCGGAGCTCGCAATGACATTTAAATACCTTTTTCATATCATTTTGTAAATTGAGGTGTTTTTATGACAGTCTTTGAAGCCATTCGCAAAAGATATTCGTGCAGAGCATATCAGGATAGGCCCTTAGAAAAGGAGAAACTCAACCAACTTTTAGAATCGGCCCGGCTGGCACCATCGGCGAAAAATACGCAGGACTGGCGCTTCGTAGTAATAACGAATAAAGAAATTAAACGTAAAGTTGCCCAGACTACAAACAGGCCGGAGATATTCGAAAAGGCAGGTGCTATCATAGCCGCCTGTAGCAACAGCAATGAGGTGATGCGCTGCGGGCAGGCAATCGGGCCGATAGATGTGGCTATTGCGCTTGAACATATCGCTTTGCAGGCAACGGAATTGGGACTGGGAACCTGCTGGATTGGCTCATTTGAGACGGAAAAAGTCAGGTCAATACTCGGCATTCCGACCGATATAAATATAATCGAGCTGATGACAGTCGGCTATCCCGCTGACAAGCCGAAGACACCAAATCGCGAGCCGATAGAAAAGATAGTCTGCTATGATAAGTGGCAGTTTTAGATTAACCGGCAGGAATTAAAAACACTTTGAATTTTTGGGGTCAGTTTTGTAAGATATTGTTTAATGTGATTAAGGGGACGTGGTGTAATGGGAGCACGCCGCGGTCGCATCGCGGAAATGAGGGTTCGATTCCCTTCGTCTCCAGTCTTCGTTCGCCGTTCATCGGCGGACGAAGCGTGTCACGGCGGAGCATTACTATATGCGAAGCCGGACTTCTTAATATTATATAATTGCGGCGAACTACGCCTTGGCAAGCCAGCAATATGAAATTCCATTATGTTTATATACTTCGCAGTCTTATAAACAACGACCGACACTATGAGGGCTTGACCGAAAATCTTGAGGAACGCCTGAAGAAGCACAATGCCGGACAGTGTCGGCACACATTAAAATTTAGACCGTGGCAGATTGAAACTGCCATAGCATTTCGGCAGAAAGATAAGGCCGTTGCTTTCGAGAGGTATCTCAAGTCTCATTCAGGCCGTGCTTTTGCGAGGAAACATTTCTAATGCACCTACTTACTGAAAAGCTTTATCCGGCTCCGGGTATGTATTTGCAAAAAGACATTTTTGGTGAAATATATATCTCAGTCTTCGTTCGCCCAAAGTTCACGGAAAAAATATAGCCACAAAGGCACAAAGAAATTAGACACGGATGAACACAGATTTACACCGATTATTTTCTTATTGAAGAGAACACAAAGTTTGCAAAGAAAATATAGCCACGAATCCATTCGGCTTCGCTCAGGACAGGTTAACATGAATTGAGATAGATTTTGTTCTGATTGGAAAGGAATAGTGTATGCCGGCGAATATAGCACATATGGTCATAGCGCATAAGGCGCTTGAATGGCTGAAAACAAAAAAAGGCAGCGAGGTCGCAGACTTCGCTCAAATAATCGATGATACTTCCACAGCAAAGAACAGCCGAGCATATATGAACCTCGGCAGTATCGGGCCAGACCTGTACTATTATGGTAACATAGCCGGCTCGGTCAAAGATATGCTAACTGAAGGTTTCGTTCAGGCCATTGGCGTGGCACCCTGGGCCTACCATCTGCACTCGAACCAGGTTAACATATTTCCTCTGAAGCTCGGCGAGATTCTATTCAAGGACGTCATCCATGAAAATGGCCAGTTAACGCTCGAAGCTGACGATATTCGCAAGTTAGCTTATATTGCGGGACATCTAACCCACATCGCAGCCGACCAGATTATCCATCCGGTGGTAAACCAGATTGCCAAGCCCTACTACCGCAGCGGCGAGAACCGCAAGAAACACCGTGAGTGTGAGGTTTTTCAGGATTACTTTCTCTATGAAGAGGTGTATCGCGATAAAAGACAAGCGCTGCGGGGAAGACAGAAAGCCACATACGACTTTTTTGAGCAGGATTTCAATAAATGGGTGGACTGCATACAGGGATTTACCACCAAAAACACCGAAGACTGGTTCCGTTACTTTCTGCAGCGCGGCTTTGCTGAAACATACGGGACATTTCCAGAAGAAGAGAAAATAGAAGATTCGGTTGATAACCTGCTGCTGACACTCAGAGCATGCAAGATGCTCGGACCCTATAGGAAAGCGCAGGAAGAATATGAGACGGATGGGCCTGATTCGCTAATGTATCGAGAGTATATAAAGGACGTAAATTATGTCAAATTCTACGAAGAGGCAGTCAGATTGGCGGTGATATACATTATTGCGTTATACGAAGTTTACGATGTTCTGAAAAAGGGAAAAGATTTCACCGAAAAGCACAAGGAGCGGTTTCTGAGCGTTGTCAGCGGTGCGGATTTGGCCTGCCCGCTGGAGCAAAACATTTGCGACAAGGCATACGCCGCATTGATGAGTAAAAAGCCCTTGCAGAGCAAATATAAAAAGATTTTCGATTGAATGTTAGACTACCGCAACAGGCTGGTAAAAGTAATGTATGGCAGGGAAAGTTTACATCGGTATAGCCGGTTGGTCGTATCCGGATTGGAAAGGGATAGTGTATGAGCGGGCGAAGATAGACCAATCTGCCAGACATAAGGCGGACAAGCTTGAGTATGTAAGCAAATTCGTAGATTGTGCTGAAATTAACAATACCTTTTACCTGCCACCAACTGAGAAAACCACAGAACTGTGGCTACAAAGCGTTTCTAAAAAAAGAGATTTTTTCTTTACGGCCAAATTACATCGGGACATTACTCACGAAGGCAAAATCGATACTGAAATGGTGAAGCAGTTTCATAAAGGTTTTGAGCCGATGTTAGAGGCGGGAAAATTAAAGCATCTGCTTGTGCAATTTAGATATGATATTGACGACAGCAAGGAAAATCGTCAACATCTGACAAAGATAGTAAAAAATTTCTCCGATGCATTTAATCTGGCTGTGGAGGTAAGACATAAATCGTGGGAAAGTCAAGATGCGCTGGAATTTTTAGAGGAACTGGGGGTATCAGTCTGTAATCTTGATTATCCGACGACCTGGAATTCATTCAATATGCAGAACTGCACCGTCGGCAAAAACGGATATTTCCGGCTACACGGCAGAAATGTGGAAAAATGGTTTGATAAAGAGGCAGGCAGAGATGAAACCTATGACTACTATTATAGTAAAAATGAGATAGCAGAAATAAAGGAAAGGATTAATAGACTTGCTCTGGCGTTTGAGACATTAACAGTTATTGCCAACAATCACTATCGAGGGGCTGAACTGGCTAACGCCATTGAATTGAAGGCACTATTAAGCGGTGAAAAGCAGCCGATACCTGAAGGGCTTTTGAGAGCATATCCGAATCTGGCAAAGATTGCATTGCTATCAGAGAAAGCACCCGATACACTTTGGGATACGTGACATAAATATGAGATTGCCACGTTGCTTCGTTCCTTGCAATGGCGCATCGCAAGCGAGAGTAAAAGAGGTAGATATGGATATCTATAATCTTGTCAGTTTCGCGGGAATGACAGGGATGAACGGGTTGCCTCTGACGGAAGCTATTTTATTGCGGCGTGGTAGCTTTGCAGCGACCTTACAGGAGCAGAACCGTTTCGACGGGCAGCGATACCTTTTACCGCAGCGGCGGCAGCAGCGGTTGTGGTTATATAAGGGATTTTGTATTTAATGGCAGCTTTGCGAATGTAAGAATCATCGTGCTTACTTACCCTACCTTCGGGGGTATTGATAATCAGTTGAATCTCATTATTCTTTATGGCGTCCACTATATTTGGTCTGCCCTCATGCATTTTGAGTATGCGCTCGCTCTGGACACCATTATCTGTCAGGAATTGATGAGTACCTTCAGTTGCCCTGATTTTGAAGCCGAGTTTCTGGAATTGTTTTGCAACTTCGAGAGCAGATTTTTTATCGCCGTCAGTAACAGTCAAGAGGATAATGCCTTCGGCAGGAAGCTGTTGCTTGGCGGCCTGTTGAGATTTGAAAAATGCAAGGCCGAACGAATTCGCCATTCCGAGCACCTCGCCGGTCGAGCGCATCTCCGGTCCAAGAACAGGGTCAACTTCCGGAAACATATTGAACGGAAAAACAGCTTCTTTTACGCCAAAGTGCGGAATTTTGCGGTGCTTTAAATTAAGGTCAGAAAGTTTTTTGCCAAGCATAATCTGAGTTGCCAGTCGAGCCATCGAGATTCCACAGACCTTTGAGACCAAAGGAACGGTCCGTGATGCCCGCGGGTTGGCTTCAAGAACATAAACAATATCGTTGGCTATAGCATACTGAATGTTCATAAGGCCAACAACTTTAAGCTCAATCGCAATTCTTTTTGTGTATTCGCAGATAGTGTCAATGTGTTTCTTTGGTATGCTGACCGGCGGTATGACGCAGGCGGAGTCACCGGAGTGAATGCCGGCAAGCTCGATGTGTTCCATAACAGCAGGGACGAACACATCAGCACCATCAGCGATTGCATCCGCCTCAGATTCGATGGCGTTTTCAAGGAATTTGTCAATCAAAATTGGTCTTTCCGGTGTTACCTCGACAGCTTTTGCGACGTAGTGTATTAGCATCTCCTCATCGTGGACAACCTCCATAGCGCGTCCGCCAAGGACATAAGAAGGTCTTACCATTAAAGGATAACCAATTCGTTTGGCAATAGCGAGAGCTTCATCTTCGCTGCTTGCCATACCGGATTCAGGCTGTGGTATTCCAAGCTCTCTCATTACTACACGGAAGCGGTCCCTGTCTTCCGCCAAATCTATTGTTTCAGGTGAAGTCCCGATTATGCGCACACCTGCCTGAGCCAGCTCACTGGCTATATTAAGCGGCGTCTGGCCACCAAACTGGACAATAACTCCTTCGGGCTTTTCCTTCTCATAAATGCTAAGGACATCTTCGACAGTAAGCGGCTCGAAGTAAAGTTTGTCGGACGTATCGTAATCCGTTGAGACCGTTTCGGGATTGCAATTTACCATAATCGACTCAAACCCTTCGTCGCGGAGTGTAAATGCGGCGTGAACACAGCAATAGTCAAATTCGATACCCTGGCCGATACGATTCGGACCTCCACCTAAAACCATAACCTTGCGTCTTTTAGTGGTCTGAACACTGTCAGGAGCATTATAGGTAGAGAAATAATATGCGGCATTTTCGACACCGCTTACCGGGACAGCTTCCCAGCCCTCAACAACACCAAGTGAAATGCGTTTCTGTCGGATTTTACTTTCTGAGATACCAAGTATTTTAGAAAGGTACCCGTCGGCAAAACCATCTTTCTTGGCCTGTATCAGGAGCTTGTCAGGAAGCATTTTGCCTTTGTATTTCAAAATATTTTCTTCCAGCTCGACAAGTTCAGCCATTTGCTCAATAAAGTAGTGCTTAATCTTTGTTTTTTCATAAAGCGTTTGCACATCAGCGCCTTTGCGGATGGCTTCATACATAATGAACTGTCTCTCACTGGTTGGAAAGGTCAAAAGATTCAATAGCTCACCAAGAGCAAGCTTATTGAAGTTCTTCGCAAAACCGAGGCCATATCGGCCTATCTCAAGAGAGCGAATGGACTTCTGAAATGCTTCCTTGTAATTTTTGCCGATGCTCATCACCTCTCCGACGGCGCGCATTTGCGTGCCGAGCTTGTCCTCAACGCCTTTAAACTTTTCAAAAGCCCACCGAGAAAATTTGACAACAACATAATCTCCGCTGGGAGTATATTTTTCCAGTGTGCCGTTCCTCCAGTATGGTATCTCATCGAGAGTCATCCCACCGGCAAGCAAGGAAGAAACAAAAGCTATCGGAAAACCAGTAGCTTTCGAGGCAAGTGCCGATGATCGCGAGGTTCTTGGGTTAATTTCAATAACGACCACCCGCCCAGTATCTGGGTCGTGAGCAAACTGGATGTTGGTGCCGCCTATGACCTTAATGGCATCAACAATATCGTATGAGTATTTTTGGAGCTCTTTTTGCAATTCCTCATCGATAGTGAGCATCGGAGCGGTGCAGTAAGAATCCCCTGTGTGGACCCCCATAGGGTCAACATTCTCAATGAAGCAAACAGTTATCTTTTGACCTTTCGCATCACGAACAACCTCTAACTCCAGCTCCTCCCAGCCGAGGACAGACTCTTCAACAAGGATTTGTCCGACAAGACTTGCTGAAAGGCCTCGGGCAGCGACAGTCCTGAGTTCCTCGATGTTAAAAACCGCCCCGCCGCCAGTTCCGCCCAGCGTGTAGGCCGGACGGATAATAACTGGATAGCCGATTTCATCGGCAACTTTTTCAGCTTCCTCAACGCTAAAGGCCAGCTTGCTTTTTGGCATATCGATGCCTAGCTGGTTCATTGTTTTTTTGAAGGCACCACGGTCTTCACCACGCTCAATAGCATCAATCTCTACACCAATAACCTTAACGCCATACTTTTCAAGTGCACCTGCCCGGGCAAGTTCCGAAGCGAGATTAAGTCCAGTTTGGCCACCAAGATTGGGCAAAAGAGCATCCGGCCGTTCCTTCTCGATGATTTCAATCATACTTTGCAGGTCAAGCGGCTCGATATATGTTACATCAGCCATACCCGGGTCGGTCATAATCGTCGCCGGGTTAGAATTGACCAAAAGTATCTCGTAGCCCAGCTTGCGAAGTGCTTTGCAGGCCTGGGTTCCGGAATAATCAAATTCACAGGCCTGGCCGATTACGATAGGGCCTGAGCCAATTATCATAACTTTTTTTATGTCCTTTCTCCTTGGCATTCAAAATTCTCCTATTTTCTATGGCATTTCAATGTATATTATGGCTTAGCTGTAAATATATTGCGGCAGATTAAACTACATAAGGTTTGAGCTGTCAAATAAGAAAATTTATAAACCTATCAATGCGTTGCTTGTCAGACCTCATTTGTTGATTCTAATCGGATACAATCATCTGACGGAATTATGTGATTAAGCGGTTTCGTATGCGAGTTTGACTTCTTCGGCGATGATTTTTAATCCCTTTGCTACGGTTTCTTTTTCTCGTGAGTAATTTACACGGATACATTCGTATTTGTGCTGCCACGCCTCTTTTAAGCCGGGGAAGAAATAGTGGCCCGGGACAACCAAGACACCTCTATCTTTGAGGCGTTGATAAAGTTCGGCGTTAGTAATTGGCAATTCCGGAAACCACAGCCATAAGAAAAACGCACCTTCGGGCTTGTGTATGTGGAAATCAATGCCGCCTAATTCTTTGCACAATTGTTCTACGGCCTCGGCTGACTTTTTCTGATAGAAAGGTCTAATGACATTGCGACTTAACTCGATTATCTTTCCGCTGCGAACGAGGTCGGTCGCAATAGCCGGCCCCATACTGCCCGGGGCAAGGTTCACAACAGCGTTGACATGTGAAACCAAGGAGATGACTTCTTCATTTGCGATAACGATACCCGTTCGGACCCCCGGCAGGCCAAGCTTGGAGAGCGACATAATTACAATTGTGTTTTCGTTCCAAATAGGTTTGGCTTCGGTAAAAACAATATTAGGAAACGGTGTGCCATAGGCATTATCAATAATCAAGGGAATATTATTCGCACTGGCAAGCTCACTTAGTTTTTCAATTTCAGAGTCGGTTAATACATTTCCCGTTGGATTGGTAGGACGTGATACACAAATAGCCCCGATTTCATTGGTAATATCAAGCCGGTCAAAGTCAATATGGTATTTGAAAAACTGAGCGTCGATATGCCTGATTTCAGGCTTGTTTGCTACAAACAAATCCGGCGCCAAACCAACATCACAGTAGCCGATATATTCCGGGGCAAGCGGGAACAGGATTTTTTTGTCAGGAGCATTGTCAAATTCGCCTGCAAATATATTAAAAAGAATAAAAAAGGCCGATTGACTGCCGTTCGTCAAAGCTATATTTTCAGGTTTAATGTCCCAACCAAATTCGCTGGCCAGTAACGTGGAAACCGCTTCAATAAAATCCTTATTGCCCCTGGATGGGTCGTAATTTCCAACGGCCCGCTCAAACTCCCGGTCATCGGCAAGCAGCTTCCGCATACTCTCACGAAAATACTGCTGGACCTGTGGGATATGAGCAGGATTTCCTCCACCGAGCATCAGAATATCCTGGCCTTGCGCAAGGGCATTGCCGAGGTCATCCATCAGTTGACCTATGCCGGAGGCAACAGCAATTCTCTTACCAAACCTTGATAATCTTACCATTTTAATCGCTCAAACCAATACCATAACGTTTTACAATTATATTCGACATCTGTCCACAAGCGCCCTGCACCGTAATTTTATTTATCTATCATCATAAGGCATGTCAATTGTTTTCTACGGCTGATATAAAAATTGACAGTGTCCCTGAGAATTTGTTATACTATGGTGGTTTAAAACCTTTGCGCCTGTAGCTCAATTGGATAGAGCGTCGGCCTACGGAGCCGGAAGTTGTGGGTTCGAGTCCCTCCAGGCGTATTCCGGGAACACTGGGCAGGAACTAAGGTATTCTCTTGTCGGTGAGTTTGCTCGGCTTATCAAGCAGCAGAGCTTTATCTATGTCTGCCATCATCTCCTGCTGATTGATACGAAGCATTCGCTGGTGTCTTCTGTGGCCTTCAGCAGTAGTCTCTCCCGGCTGGTTCCAGGCACAACCACAAAGCAGAAAAAACAAGGCAAATAAAATAACAGTCAAAATCACTTTATTTACAGAAAAGCTTTTCATCATTTTTTTCCTATTTTGAATCCAACAAGCCGACTATAGTTATCAGACGGTTCTTCTATTATCGGTCGCCGACATCTGTGCTCCCTGTGCGGCCAAAATAAACTCCTTATAACAATAATTATAGCAACTCCAAAAGCCCTTGTCAATTCAAAAACGCTGTTCTCAGCTTGACATCACTGAATAGAGACAGAAATTGACCTTTCGACGACTATTTACGAAAGCAAAAATTCAAGGATTTTACATCCGAAAATATAGGAGGAAAATCCAAGTGCTGTGGAAAAAAGCCGTTTTTTCTGAAATGACCACACTTTTATGACGATAATCTTGAGTAATAAAAAGCATATAAACAACCTCCCAATCGAATTTTAGTTGGGAGCAAAGAAAAATTACAAGAAGGGGGTGCTGCGATTTGTTTCTGTGAAGGAGGTTAATTCCTTTAGCTCAGCGAAAGCTCCATAGAAGAGCCAATTAAAAAGGATTTACGCAAGAAACGGACTAATTTTGGAATTGTAAACAGACAGAGTATCAGTACAAAACAAAGAAAAAATAAAAATAAGATCAAATGACACCGGAGATAGAAGGGCTATGAGTTACAGAGTACCTCATTTTAATTAAGAGGGAGACAATTATGGTTAAGCAAAAAAGTTCTTTAACAAAAAAATTTGTGTGTCTGTTAATATCATGTTTTATATTTGGTATTGGCCCGCGAGTGCTCGCAAAGCAAGAAGAGCCCAACGAACAAAAAGACTTATTTAAAATGTCCCTTACCGAACTTATGGCTATAGAAGTTGATGTTCCGGCAACGATTACGGAAACAGACCCCATGAAAACTCCAGCCAGTGTAACAGTGATTACGGCAAAGGACATCGCCAGAACCCCGGCAAGAACCTTGATGGATTTATTGGAAATCTATGTCCCGGGGGCCTTTTGGATGAATCATAGTGTCGGTCCGCTGCCGGGCATTCGTGGGGTTTTAGTAGACCGGCCTTACAAATTTCTGGTCAATATCAACGGTATCAATGTAAACATCAAGGCGCACTTCGGAGCTCGGCTGGAATTGGTAAACTGGGACCTTAATGATATTGAGCGCATCGAAATCATCCGCGGTCCCGGCTCGGTCACCTATGGGCCAGGTGCGATCGGAGGAGTCATCAACATTTATACTAAAACAGCGAGTACAGCCCCCGGAGTCGAGATAGGCGGCCATTTCTGGGACAAGTATGACAGCATTGGTAATTACATCGGCTACGGCCGTAAAACAGACAAGCTGGATTTATACACCTATTTTAGTGTAGTTCACACGGCCGGGCACAGCCCGGACTTGTTTGGAGTTGACAAGAATACAAGCGGGTACGTGGGTTCTCCCGGTGGACCGCAAAGCGGCAAACCCGCAGCTACCTATCTCTCAGACTATGACGGTGAACCACAAATCAAGGCCCACATTGACGTTCATTTTAAGGATACCTGGCGTTTCTGGGCCCGCTATGTGACTAGCTCGCACGAACTGATGCAGGGCTCTGCTATAAAATATCAGTTTGGCAACGATTGGAAAGATTTCCGTCAAACACGGTTTCGGTATTATCAGTTTGCCTTAGAAAATAAAACTCCTTTTACCGAGAATTGGAACATAGAGTCAACGTTCGGCTTAAGTTCAATCGATGTGCATAATATTGAGAGATATGTCAGTGGAATCAATAACGGTGAGGATAACCTGCGAGATATCAAATGGATATGGTCAGAAAATGAGTATTACACTCAATTTATGCTCAATTACAAGCCAGATAAGGGAAAAATTAAGGCAGCTTTTGGCTTTGAGTTAAGTTATGACACCATCGGTCCTGCCTGGGGAAAAGATAAAGACGACGGCCTTCGTCTGTCGGAAGCTATGATAAGTGGGCCATCTTCAGCAGCGTATGGTAGCGGTACAGGATTAGTGAACGAAACCACCGCGAATTACTTTGCCGTCGGAAACGGGTGGGAAACGTACAGCTATGCCTTACTGGGAGAACTCAATGTGCAGTGGACACCCAAGACTACCACTCTACTGTCAGCCCGCGTTGATAAGCATACATTTACGGGCTACATGTTTTCGCCGCGATTTGCCTTGATTCAGGGACTCCGCAAAGACGAATATCTGAAGTTCATTGCCCAGCGGTCTGTTCGAATGAACACCCAGGAAGAGCTGTATATAAATGAGGAACTGGGACTGGATAATGAACCTGAAATACTGGATACCCTTGAACTGATTTACTCCGGCAAAGTAACTAAAAACCTCTCGTTCCAGAGCTCCATTTTCTATAACCAAAATGAGGTAATCGCCTGGGACGCGGACCTGCGACGGGCTGCTCCGATTGGAACATTAGAAACCATCGGGCTGGAACTTGAGACGAAATACGAGAAAGACAGTTTTAATCTCGGAGCAAATCATTCATTCGTCAAACAACTGGACTGGAAACTGGCTGACAGCGTATCCGCATCCGGTATCAGCTATTCAGACTACTACAATGCTACCAGCGGCGTCACCGACAAAGGCAATGACTTGAGCAACTGGTCCAATCATGCCACAAAACTGTTCACCAACATTGGACTTCTGGACAACAAGTTAACTCTACACGGCGATGTGCAAATCTTTTGGGGATTTGAAGGGCTACAAGACGGGCTGGATGCACTTGCCGAAGCAGGCGGAAACGCTGCAAATATAGCGCATATTAAACACCAGAACGGGTACGAAATGCAAGCTATGGCCGGTGTGTCGTTGACATATAACATTAATAAGTCGTCTGCTATGACAGTCTTTGTTCAGGGTATCCCGGTCATCGGCGATAACAAGCGGTACTCGTATTCTTCAGGATACAAAAACACCTACCCGGACAAAACCAGCTGGATCGAAGAACCAGTCGTGGTCGGATTCCGCTATCATGTGCGATTTTAAGGAGCGAATGGATTAATGCAAACAAGGTTGGCTGATAGATAAGCGTAAGTTATACATTTAACTGAAATTTGGGACAAAAGACAGATAACAGCTATGTTCAATAAGTGCCGAGGAATGAAAATTAAAGTTGACCTCTTTGTAGTTTTAATGCTGACTTTATTTGCAGCACCAACTGCAACAAATGCCCAGACTGAATCTTCACAAAGCCTGGAGTATCAAATCAAGGCCGCTTTCTTATATAACTTTATCAAGTTTGTGGATTGGCCGGAAGAAAAA
>Ga0299912_10000863_pt1 | contig 24736 bp, 21 predicted proteins | sample RVTome_2_FD_207667 | JGI IMG/M metagenome (GOLD analysis project Ga0299912, IMG submission 207667) | Soil microbial communities from uranium-contaminated site in the Upper Colorado River Basin, Wyoming, United States - RVT95D214 (version 2) ... | reverse complement strand
GACCTAAGGGTTGGCTCGGATTACATTCAGAAGCCATCCAGGCAGCACGGTTAAGTAATTCTTCCACATCAATACCCATCAACGCTGCTGGGACCAAACCAAAAGCAGTCAGTGCGGAATATCGCCCGCCAACTTTTGAGTCTGCCAGGAATATCTTGCGAAATTTCCGCTCAAAAGCCAGTTTCTCAAGAGATGTGCCTGGGTCTGTGATGGCGATAAAATGATCACTTGCCTTATCCTTCAAAGCTCGTTGAGCACGATCCCAAAAATAATCGAACAAGGCGTTGACTTCTGCTGTCCCACCTGATTTGCTGGAGACGATGACCAGAGTATTCGTAACAGGATTCTTTCGCGCAGCACTCAATACCTGAGCAGGATCTGTAGAATCCAGGATAGTCAGCTTTAAACCGCTAGCCGCATCACCATATACCAGACTCATTACCTCAGGTGCTAATGATGATCCTCCCATACCCAACAATAGTGCGTGGGTATATCCAGCTTGCCGAACATCTGAGACGAACTTTTTTAATCCTGGGATCATCGCCTGGCTCGAGATTGGCGATCCTAGCCAACCCATTCGAATACGCACCTCTTCCTGACCTTTCGGATCATCTGTCCAAAGAGTGACATCCTTAGAATAAAACCGGGAGGCAAAATTTTCTACCTGTAATTGAGCTATCCGAGTGGAGACAGATTTCGATAGCGTACCCAACTCGACCACCGCATCTTGCCGCCTGTGCCTCACAGAGTCGAGTAAAGCATCATATGAGGCTGAAAAGGCTTGCACGCCTTCTTCTTCCAATTCTTGAGTCACTTGCCTCATAGATATTCCCACCCATTCAAGTTTAGTAAAATCATTCTGTGCCTCAGCTAAGTCCTTTTCAATGGTTAACTTAACCTTTCCATGATCACGAAAAGCATCCAGCGTCTGTGGTGGGACAGTATTGACAGTATGATTGCCAATTAATTCATCCACATACATCGTGTCTGGGTAAGTTGGATTTTTTGTGCTTGTGGATGCCCAAAGAGGTCGCTGCAGTTTTGCCCCTTTTGCCTGTAAACTGGTAAAACGATCGCTCTCGAACACTTTACGAAACTCCTGATATGCCAGGCGGGCATTTGTTATGGCAATTTTCCCTAACAATGATCTGGCAATTTGTGCTTTGCGACCAGGCTGGTTTATTATTGTTTCAAGGTATTTATCCACTTTCGCATCGATGCGGGAGACGAAGAATGAAGCTACTGAATTGATGTGGTCGATTGGATTTCCTGCTTTAATCCTATCCTCAAGCCCAGAAAGGTAAGCATCCATCACTTCCTTATAACGATCTATGGAGAAAATCAATGTAATATTGATATTGAGTCCAGCCGCGATGGAATTGCGAATAGCCTCCAAACCCGGTTGGGTTGCAGGAATTTTGATCATTACGTTGGGTCGATTCACAATTTCCCATAACCGCTGCGCCTCAGCTATAGTCCTCTCTGTATCATAAGCTAAATCCGGTCTGACTTCCAGGCTAACGAATCCATCCCCACCATGGGTCTTGTCGAACAATGGACGCAATATATCTGCGACCCTCTCGATATCCTCGATCATCAGTTGCTCAAGGATCATTTTATCGGTATAACCCGCCCAAGCCATGGGGATTAAGGCTGAGTCATAATCTTTTGATTTTGCAATCGCCTGATTAAATATACTTGGATTTGAAGTTAATCCCCTTAGTTCACCTTGATTGATCAATTGCGCTAATTTACCATTTTCAAGGATCCGGCGTTCCATATAATCGTACCAAAGTGACTGGCCTAAGTCAGTCAATTCTGAAATTCTCGATGCCATTTTGCCTCCAGTTATTACAATCCCCTCTTTTCGATTTGATAAATTTTATTTACCCGGCGCACATGCCGTTCTTCTGAAGAAAACCGGGCTGCTAAGAAAGCCGAAACCAGCTCGAGGGCTAAGTTCGGACCAACGACTCGGGCACCCAGGCATAGGACATTCATATTATCATGCTCCACACCTTGGTGAGCTGTGTATGCATCATGACATACAGCTGCATATATTCCCTTGATTTTATTGGCTGCAATGCTGGCTCCAACGCCCGATCCGCAAATTAATACCCCACGTTCCGCCTGACCAGTGGTAATTGCCATGCCTAATTTCTCAGCTAAATCAGGGTAATCAACGCTCTCTGTGCTGTCCGTCCCCAGGTCGATCACAGAATGACCGGACGATTCAATACAATCTTTAACAATATTCTTCAAAGGAAAACCACCATGGTCAGTCGCAAGTGCAATTTGCATATCGTCTCTCCGTTTTGACAATCAAACTGATTTTAATTTATGCTGTCCTGGTATTTACCCATAATTTTTAACCAAGATCTGCTGCACACGATTGATCACATGCTCTACCGTCAATCCGTAGTTTTCAAAAATGGTCTTATAAGGTGCAGATGCGCCAAACCGGTCAACCGAGATGCAATCTCCAGCATCGCCAACCCAGCGCTTCCATCCTTGTGATACACCTGCTTCAACAGACAGGCGTAATTTTATCTCAGCTGGAAGCACCTGATTACGATAATCTTCATCCTGAGCCTCAAACAACTCCCAGCTCGGGAAAGAAACCAGGCGTACATTCACGCCCTCACTGGCTAAGCGTACCCCAGCTTCAGTGATTAGACTGACTTCCGACCCTGAAGCCATCAGGATCAGTTCTGGCTCAGATTCACCCATCTCTGCTAACACATATGCGCCTCTAGTTAAACCATCAGCCGGTGCATATATAGTACGGTCTAATATTGGAACTGACTGCCGGGTTAAAATTAGCGCAGTCGGACCATTACGACGTGATACTGCCACCTTCCAGGCTTCAATCACCTCATTTGCATCTGCGGGTCGGATGACAACCAGACCAGGGATTGCCCTGAGAGCTGCGAAATGCTCCACAGGTTGGTGAGTTGGACCATCTTCACCCAAACCGATACTATCGTGAGTGTAGACCCAGATGCTGGGATAATGAGAAAGCGCAGATAACCTGACAGCGGGACGCATATAGTCCGAGAAGACCAGGAATGTTCCACCATAAGGTATGACCCCGCCATGCACCGCCATCCCATTGATGATCGCACCCATCCCATGCTCACGTACACCAAAATGGAAATTTCTACCTTGCGGTGTGTTTTTTTGAAAATCTGGGAAGTCATTTATCCAGGTATTATTGGACGGTGTCAGGTCAGCCGAGCCCCCCATTAATTCCGGCAGGCGACTTGCAAGCACATTAATCACCTTACCAGATGCAGCCCGTGTAGCCATACCTTTTGGATCGGCTGGAAAATCCTGCAAATCTGCATCCCAATTTTCCGGCAGCTCACCCATCAGCCGTCTTACAAGCTCGGTCCCAAACTGGGAGGAAGCTGACGAATACACTTTTAATTGCTGATTCCATAACGCTTCTGCTTCTTCTCCGCGCGGAATTGCTTCTCTGAAAAAGGCTAGCACGTCGTCAGGGACGTAAAACTTCGGTTCAAGAGGCCATCCCAGATTTACCTTGGCTCCATCCAGCTCCTCCTGACCAGGTGGCTCGCCATGGGCTTTGGCGGTATCTTGGCGGGTGGGTAATCCGAAACCGATGTGTGTCCGGCAAAGGATCAATGATGGTCGCGAGTCCTGCTTGGCATGGGTGAGCGCCAAATCTATCGCCTCCAGATCATTCCCATCGGGTACTTTCTGCACATGCCAGCCATATGCCTCAAATCGGGCAGCCCGATCCTCCGTGAATGCCAGGTCAGTGCTGCCGTCAATCGAAATATGATTGTCATCATATAAATAGATGATTTTCCCTAATCCAAGATGACCTGCTAAAGAGGCCGCTTCGGAAGACACACCTTCCATTAAATCTCCATCCGTAACAATTCCGTAGATAGTATGATTAATCACCTCAAATCCAGGTCGATTAAACTCAGCAGCCAGATGTGCTTCCGCAATTGCCATGCCCACCCCATTGGCGAAACCCTGGCCGAGCGGCCCAGTTGTCACCTCAACACCAGGTGTTAAGCCATATTCCGGGTGACCCGGGGTTTGGCTGCCCCACTGACGAAAGTTAGTCAACTGCTCCAAGGGTAAATCGAAACCGGTCAAATAAAGTAAAGTATATAAAAGTGCTGAGCCATGCCCACCTGATAGGATAAATCGATCCCTTCCTGGCCATTTGGGATTACGCGGATTAAATCTCAGGTGGCGTGTCCAAAGTACATATGCCATAGCAGCAGCTCCCATGGGCAAGCCGGGATGTCCAGAATTCGCCTTTTGAACTGCATCTGCCGCCAAAAAACGGATGGTATTAATCGCCTTGTTTTCTAATTCTTTAGGTAATTCCATACACGCCTCCCGTGCAAATGATTGTTTTATTGTACCGCATAAGCGTTTGGACGTTTTTTTCTACAGCTAATTCCCGTGACAATTATCACTAGTGATGCATGTAATATTCCACTGGTAATGTTGACTTTACTATTCGATAATCAAATATCAAATTTTGTCGCTTATACTTGTATAAGCGATATATCCTGCTGAATAGTGATTGTAAACCATTGTATCTAACTTCTCCCTATTCAATATCACGTTTCAGAATATAAAAAAGATTACGAATTTGGACAAAGTGTCGGGAAGAACTTAGAGAACAAGCGTAAGCATCAAGATCCCATACCTTTTAGCGGAGGCGAACTGATGGTGACAACAGCAGTCTCTCAAAACCGATCTTTCAACGATACTTTTTTTGAAAGCCTATATAAAGTTGAAAACGGTGAACGATTTCGGACTTGCTTACAATGTGGCTCTTGTAGTGGCGTCTGCCCGTTCGGTTATCTGATGGATTTCCCGCCAGGGAGGATGATCGCCGGCTTACGTGCGGAAGAGTTTGACCTGGTAATGAAAACGGATACAGTCTGGATGTGCGTCTCTTGCTACGCTTGCGCCCAGATTTGTCCGTCAAAAATCCCAATCACCGCTGGGTTGATGACACGCACAAAGGAAGAATTATTACTATCAGGCAACGTACCTTCGGAGTTACAAAGTGCTTTAGAGAACTCCCAACGTTATGGAAATCCAATGGGAGAATCACCTCGCAAGCGAGCAGATTGGGCACAAGGTATACAACCACCTGTTACGATACTTGGGAGGGATAGACACCCTGTGGATGTACTATGGTTTGTTGGGGATTATCCATCATACCACCCACGTGTCCAATTGGTCTCAAAATCATTAGCCAAGGTACTTAACGCCTTGGGGATAAATTTCGGTATTCTCGGACCTGAAGAAAATAGCGATGGAGACACTCAGCGCCTAGCAGGTGAACGCGGATTATTCGAAATGCTGGCTGAAAAAAATGGACGGATTTTTAGTAGGTACCAGTTTGAGAGAATTATCACATCGGATCCCCATGCATACAACGCTTTGAAAAATGAGTATCCTGGACTCGGGATTTCTTACCCGGTTCAACACTACACTCAATTCCTGGCTGAGCATCTAGATCAACTAAAACCATTGCTGAAACAAGAGGTTTCGGCTACCGTTACCTACCACGACCCATGCTATCTTGGACGTGTAAACGGTATTTTCGATGAGCCTCGCGTACTGCTCGAGGCTATCCCGGGGATTAAAATTACTGAGATGTCTCATAACCATACCTCGAGCTTATGCTGTGGTGGCGGTGGAGGTGGAATGTGGTTAGATGGCTTCCAGTGGGAAAAAGCGCATGCACGTTTATCAGAATGGCGTGTACGTGAAGCAGTAGACACCGGCGCTAATATCTTGGCAGTGGCTTGTCCGTATGAGCCCCCACGCTTCGAAGATGCTGCCAAAATGATCCCGCAAGCAGGGAATTTGTTGGTCAAAGATATTGTCGAGTTACTGGCTGAGGCAATGGGTGAATAGTGGAGATAAAACAATGAACATAATCGTTCCGGTCAAACTTGTACCCGATCTCGTTGAGGAACTAACCATAGATTCAAACGGTAATGCCCTGGATACAGCCTGGTTACGGTTGATAATCAACGAATTCGACGATCATGCTATTGAACAAGCGATCCTATTAAAAGAACGCACAGGTGCCCTGGTGACAGTGTTGTCAACCAATGTTGAAGGGGTCGATGACCTTCTATTCACTGCAGCTGCAAAAGGCGCCGATAGATTGATCAAACTCAACGGTGATATAGAAGGTGGTGTGAATAACCACGCTTTGGCACGATCAATTGCTACTCTCATAAGGGATTTAAAACCTGACCTCATCCTGACAGGAGTGCAAGCACATAACGATCTGGATGGTTCGGTTGGACCTCTACTGGCAGAATACCTGGGAATGCCCTATATTGGTTATATTTCCGGTGTAAATGTAACTGGCGATAAGGCCATCCTACGCAAGGAATATCCTGGTGGGTTAATCGGTGAAATACAGGTAACTTTACCAGCTTTATTGGGCATCCAAGCTGCTGAACAACCCCCACGCTATGTCGCCATCAGCAAAGTCCGCCAGATGATGAAAACAATGAGCATCGAAGAATTAGATTTAGCTACACTGGATGCTTCCGGTGGTCCAATCGTTAGTCGGATGTTCCAACCGGAAGCTTCCGATCGAGCGACAATGCTACCCGAGAATGCTGACGAGGCTGCCAGCCAACTCATTGACTTATTCAAAGATTTAGGTGTGCTATAACAGGAGGTTTTTGATGAATCAAGATATATTCGTCACCATCGAACACCTGCGGGGTATCGTTTCTGAGATATCTTATATTATGCTAGCTGCTGCTCAGGATCTGGCAAAAAACTCAGGTGGCAAAGTAGTTGCCATACTTCTCGGCCATAACGCCCAAGGGCTGGCAGATACCATGAGAGCTGATCAAGTGATATATGCGGATCACCCCCTTTTGGCTGAATTTAACCCAGATGCATATCAAAAAATCCTTACGAACATTATCGATGACCAAAAACCACGAGCTGCCATTTTTGGACATACATCCATCGGTATGGACCTTGTCGGTGGAATTTCATCACGGCTATCACTACCTTTAATCGGTTCTGTTCGGAATATTAGCGCGGGAAATAAAGTCATAAGCCAGATCTGTGGTGGTAAGATCATGGCTGAATGTGATCTTCCGGATACAACTACATTGATTACATTGGTTCCTGGTGGTTACAAGCCTGAATTGGGGCAAAGCACACAATCACCCCCTATAACCGCTATTCCTATTCAACTGCCGGATAGTTTACGCATGATATTGAAACAGTACATTGAACCGGAATCCGGAGATGTGGATATTTCCAAAGAGCCTCTCTTGATCTCTGTCGGACGCGGTATCCAGAACCAGGACAATATTTCTCTGGCCGAAGAGCTAGCCCAAGTATTGGGTGGTGTGGTCTGTGCGTCCCGCCCCGTTGTCGATCAAGGCTGGCTGCCCACAAGCCGCCTGGTTGGTAAATCAGGTTCAACCGTAAAGCCAAAATTGTACCTGGCGATTGGAATTAGCGGAGCGCCTGAGCATGTGGAAGCTATCACTAGCAGTGACGTAATCATCGCCATCAACACAGACCCTGCCGCACCCATTTTTAACATCGCAAAATATGGTACCACCGCTGACTTATTCGACCTCGTCCCAGCATTAACCGAACGGTTAAAGCAAATCAAAGGTTGATACTTACCTTATGAAGGAGAGGAAATAAATCCTATGCCAGTGCGAGTTGATTTTTGGGGTATTCCACTATATTGGAGACCGGATTTAATCGTCTACTCCTTAATGTTCATTGCCGCATTTATTCTGCTCTTTCGGTTTTATCAGCAAGGCAGTCTATGGTGGCGAATAGGTCGCTCTGAAGGCCGTTGGAATAAATTGCATCTGCGATTTGGAAGACTCATCACTTATGCTATTGTTCAGACGCGGGTTTTAAGTCAGCGGTATCCTGGCGTCATGCACATTGGATTGGCATGGAGTTTCTTCGCCTTTTTTCTGGGGACTGCCCTGGCAACCATCGACTCACACTTTATAAAATTCCTGGAAGGCAATCCCTATCTGATCTATAAATTTGCTCTGGATATTTTCACAGTCTTCTTCCTGTTTGGGGCTGTTCTAGCAGGTTACAGGCGTTTTATCCAAAAGCCATCCCGCCTGACTTTACAATCCAGGTTCACAATATCACTCGTTTTAATCACTGTGATCGTATTGGCAGGATTAACCGTCGAATCATTGCGACTGGCAATTGATCGACCAGTCTGGGCGTTATGGTCGCCGGCAGGTTGGTTGCTTGCCCAGGCATGGATCACAACAGGAGCATCAGAGCAAGTCCTTACAAACTGGCACACTGGCCTTTGGGGATTCCATCTTTTAATTGTTGCAATAGCTGTTGGGACTTTGCCAATCGGCACTCTATGGCATACTTTGACTGGCCCGCTAAATACCTTTTTCTCCAAAGTAGATCGTCCGTTAGGGCAGCTTAAGCCAGTCGCTCAGAATGCCAAAAATGAACCTATATATGTAAAAGAACTACAAGATTTAACTTGGAAACAACTACTGGATGGAGATGCATGTACTGAATGTGGTCGCTGCCAGGACGTATGTCCAGCGCATGCTGCCGGCACTCCCCTCAGCCCAAAGCAATTCATCCTCAGTATACGTCAGGCATTACATCGAGACGGTCCAATTGTAGTGAGGAGTAACTCTGGTGCGGAAAACGAACGACCCCCTCAACTTGTGGGAAGTGAGATCACCCAATCTGTTTTATGGTCATGCACAACGTGTGGGGCGTGTGTTCAGGAATGCCCAGTACTCATCGAGCATGTGGATTCTATTGTCGATATGCGTCGTCATCTGGTAATCGAAGGTGAGATGGATGGGATGCTCCAGGATGCACTGGCCAATCTTGGTCGCTATGGAAATTCATTCGGACAATCTGATCGCATGCGCGCTAAATGGACGCAACCAATCCAGCCAAAAATCAAAGATGCTCGTAAAGAAACAGTTGAGTACTGTTGGTTTGTAGGCGATTATGCATCGTACAGCGCGAGCCTGACAGAGATCACCCAGAAAACAGCCTCAGTATTCCAGAAAATCGGCCTGGACTACGGTATATTGTATGAAAGCGAACGCAATGCTGGCAATGATGTACGACGTGTGGGAGAAGAGGGTTTGTTCGAGATGTTGGCTGAGAAAAATTTGGCAGTCTTGAGCAAAAGTGCGTTCCAAACCATCATCACCACCGATCCGCATTCATACAATACCATTAAAAACGAATATACAGGTAATGGTACCCATCCAATTCTTCACTATAGTGAATTACTGGATCAGCTAATCACCTCTGGGAAGGTCAAATTCACGAAGAAGCTGGGTTATAAGGTTACATATCATGATCCCTGCTACTTAGGACGGTATAACGGTGTTTTTGATGCTCCACGACGTGTGATTGCTGCGACTGGTTGTGAATTGCTCGAGATGCCACGCAACCGTGCCCATTCTTACTGCTGCGGTGCTGGTGGTGGGCGAATTTGGATGGAAGAAGGTACAGTTAAAGAACGACCAAGTGAAACGCGCATCCATGAAGCGGTGAAATTAGATGGGGTTCAAGTATTTGTGGTTGCTTGCCCTAAGGATATAACAATGTACCGGGATGCGGTCAAGACCACTGGTCAAGAAAATCGCATTGTCGTCAAGGACTTGATTGAATTGGTAGACGAAGCATTGTAATATGGCAAATGTTGTTAACGATAAAGCAAAAAGAATAATATCTGGACGAAGAAATGGCTTTTCAATTCCAATTGCCCATAAGCTTATCCTTAGCTTTTTGCTTATCAGCATTATTACGAATGTGATTTTTACCATAGCTGGGATCCGGTTGATGGCTAACCGAGTTGTAGCAGAAGCACAAGAAAGGATCCGTAATGACCTGAATGCAGCTCGGGAAATATATCTCAGTGAAGCTCGTCACATTAATGATGTCATTAGATTAACTGCAAGGCGCCCAATTATAGAGGATGCCCTTACTTCTGGGATTACTGCTGCTATCACTGATGATTTAATCAATGTCAAACAAAGTGAAGGTTTAGATATTCTCACTCTTACTGATCAAACCGGTACCATCGTCTTTCGAACAAACGCTCCACTTACTAAAGGAGATAGCCTCGCCCAAGATGAAGTTATTAATTACGTAATAAAGTACAATAAAACGGTTACAACTTCTTCGATTCTGTCAGCGGAACGACTACAAGTCGAATCCCCTATCCTTGCAGGAAAAGCCTATCTCGAATTAATCGATACCCCAATGGCCAGGCCTTTGACCAAGAGCGATCAAACCTCGGGTATGATGTTAGTTTCAGCTTCACCAGTATTTGATTCCAACCGACAACTGATCGGAATATTATATGGCGGGGTTCTTCTGAATAGAAATTACGATCTGGTTGACAAGATTAAACAAACGATCTTTCAGAATGTTGTTTACAAAGGCAAGGACATAGGCACGACGACGATTTTCCAGGATGACGTCAGAATCGCAACCAATGTGTTAAATAGTGATGGATCGAGAGCAATTGGAACTCGGATTGCTGAAGATGTATACAACCAGGTTGTTGTTCGAGGGGAGCCTTGGGTTGATCGAGCCTATGTGGTTAATAATTGGTACATCACTGCCTACGAGCCGATTAAAAATATTAATGATGATGTCATCGGCATCCTCTATGTTGGTATCCTTGAACAAAAATATGTCGACATCAGGAACCAGGCAGTATTAGCATTTTTGATTATTTCCATTTTTGGTGTACTATTCTCTATCGGCCTCTCTTCCCTGCTCTCACGAAGCATATCGGTACCAGTCCATAAGCTAGTAGTAGCCTCCAAAGAATTAGCCAATGGAAATCTTGATGTAAAGGTTGAGAAAACATCAAACGATGAAATCGGGGTTTTAGCCGATGCATATAACGCCATGTCTGCTGCACTCCGTGAACGTGATGAACAGTTAAAAGAGTTTACTCGCAAGAAATTCATGGAGTCTGAAAGGTTAGCTCTTATCGGGCAACTTGCCGCTAATGTAGCTCATGAACTAAATAACCCTCTTCAAGGAATTGTTACCTACTCCCACTTACTTTTAGAAAGAAGTACTATTGACGATCCAATCAAACAAACACTCCAAAAGATCGTCGTACAAGCTAACCGTAGCAGAGACATCATCCGCGGATTACTAGACTTTTCCAGGCAAAGGAAACCTGATAAAACATTATCCAATATTAATAATCTCCTGAACGAATCGGTGTCATTTTTAGAAAACCAGGCTTTAATGCAAAATGTCCAGGTCATCACTCAACTTGTGGATGACCTACCATCGGTTGTTATAGACCCTTCTCAAGTCCAACGGGTATTTATCAATATGATTGTTAACGCAGCTGAAGCAATGAACGGCAATGGGCAATTAACCGTTTCCACTAAGCGTGACGTAGTTGGAGAATGTATAGAAATTTCGTTTACAGATACGGGGATGGGTATCAAAGAAGAAAACCTTGAGAAAATTTTTGACCCATTCTTCACCACCAAGGAAACAGGACATGGCGTAGGATTGGGATTAGCGATCAGCTATGGAATTATTAAGGAACACGGAGGCACAATTTCAGTTGAGAGTGAGGTCGGGAAAGGGACTACTTTTATTATCAGGTTACCAATAAACGTAACAAAATCCGGTGTAGAGAATGGACAATAAGCCTAAAATAATTATTATTGATGATGAGGAGGTCGTTTTGGATTCCTGCACCATGATTTTAGAGGGGAGTGATTATATAGTCAGGACAGCAGAAGACGGGACCTCGGGATTGAACTTGGTTAATGAGTTACAACCAGATTTAGTTTTCATCGATTTAAAAATGCCCGGAATCCAGGGCATCGAGGTGCTTGAGAAAATAACCGAATCAAACCCTACCATCGTTTCCATTGTCATAACCGGTTATGCCACTGTTACCTCCGCCGTTGAAGCAATGAAAAAAGGTGCTTACGATTTCCTTCCGAAACCTTTTACCCCTGACGAGTTCCGATTAATAACCAAACGAGGACTCGAAAGAAGGAAGTTAATGTTAGAAACCATTGCATTGCGGAAAGAAAAGGAAATTCTGAGGGAGAATTTTGCTGCAATTGTTTCGCACGAGCTGAAATCCCCTCTGGGTGCAATGCAACAGAATTTATACGCATTAGACGAAGAATTATCTGGAGTCCTGACCGAAAGCCAAAAAGCACGGTTTGGCCGAATGAAATCTCGCATCGATGATCTCATTAAACTAATCCATTTATGGCTTAGAGGGATGTCTATAGATATTGCTAAAATTAGTGAAAATTTTGCCCCAATCTCAATTTCTACAGTAATTTCAAAGGCAATCGAAAGCGTTGAACCTCACGCAAAACGTAAAGACATTCAAATCATTGCATCCATTGATGAATCTTTATGCCCAATCGAGGGTGAAGAGGTGAGCTTCGAAGAAGTCTTGGTAAACATCATGGGAAATGCGATTAAGTATTCATTTCCAAGCAGCCAGATATCAGTTAATGCCAAACAGGTTAAAGAAAACATAATAATCACAATAAGTGATACTGGTGTCGGTATATCGAAAGAAGAGCTTCCATATATTCTCGTAGATTTTTACAAGGGAAAATCTGGAAAGGAAATCGAAGATAGTCATGGCTTAGGACTGACCATCAGTCGACGCATTATCGAGGCGCATAACGGTTTGATCTCTGTTGAAAGTGAGCAGGGAAAAGGTACTACATTTTCTATCAGTGTACCTGCCTTGATGAAGAAGGTATGATAGTCATATAACAAGCCATCTATTTGGCAGATAAATGACTAAATTATTGAAAGGAGCTGTATCATGACGCAACAAAAAAACCTTTTGGTTATTGACGACGACCCCGATTTCGTTGAGGGAATCAAATCAATACTGGATTCAGCTGGCTACAATGTTGACGTCGAATATAATCCAAAAACCGGATTACAAGCATTACAAACCAAAACTTATGATCTATTATTACTAGACATTATGATGGGACGTGGGGCGGAAGGAATTATGATTGCCCGTAAGCTGAGAAAAGATCCCAAGCTGAGAGAAATGCCTGTTTTGATCATAACCGGTATCCGCGAACAAATGGCTTTCTTATTCCCTGGAGAGCCAGTGCATCCTCGCTTCGTTGCTGTCGATGAGTTGGTTGAAAAACCAGTAGAACCAAAAATGCTACTGGAGAAGGTAAGCGCCCTCATCGATTTGGCAGAAGCAAGAAAAACTAAACCGGGATAGAAAGGAATTTTATGGCAACCAAACCATCATTTAGCAACGAAGTTGCCAACCTACTGCATGCCGCAGAAGGAAATCCACTTCAAACCTGCATTCAATGTGGAACATGTTCAGGCTCCTGCCCGGTAGCAAAATTTATGGATCAAACACCGCGGCGGATCATCGCTATGGTCAATGCTGGTCTCAAAGACGAGGTTCTCAAGACCAATACCTTCTGGTATTGTGCTTCCTGTTACCAATGCACGGTGAGATGTCCAAGTGGAATCGACATCGCTGAAGCGATGTATGCCTTGAAACGATACAGTATGTGGAAAAATCAACATAAGGAAGGATTGATAGGACCGACCTTCTCCGAGACTTTTGTCAAGACGATAGTGAGAAGTGGACGATCTTACGAACCTCTCTTAGCGCCTACATACATTTTTAGCTACGGGATTCGTGAATTTTTTAATGAAGCCTTAAACGCGACGAACCTGATGCTAAAAGGGAGAATTCCCATTCTACCTCCACGAATTAAACGGCTCGAGAATTTTAGGCGTATGATTGCCCATATCATCCCCCTAGGAGGGATAGAATGAGAGAATATGTATATTTTCCCGGTTGTTCGCTTGAGAAAATAGCTCTTAGCTATCACCTCTCTGCACTTGAGACTACTAAAAAGCTTGGGATCAAGCTTACAGAGTTGGAGGATTGGAACTGCTGTGGAGCCACAGCTTATTTTCATGTTGATGAGTTGTTAGCTTATACCCTGACTGCGCGTAACCTGGCCATGGGGGAAAAAGTGGGAACTGAAGTAGTTGCCCCATGTAGTGCCTGTTATAAAAATATGTATTTCACCAATGTCCATCTAAATGAGGATCCAGACCTTGCTGACCACATAAATGAGGCTTTACAAGAGGATAATTTACACTACTCAGGATCAATGGTGGTAAAACATCTACTCGAAGTATTTTCAAACGATGTCGGTCCCGAAGAGATCAAAAGCAAGGTCATCTATCCACTGAGTGGTTTGCGGGTCGCCGCCTATTACGGGTGCCAGATATTGCGCCCGAAAAAAGACAATGAAGATGTTGAGCAGCCTCATTCCTTTGAGGATGTAATGTCAGCGATTGGGGCTACGCCCGTGGACTTTCCATTGAAGTTAACCTGCTGTGGAGGTTCATTATTAATTTCCAGCCGACCAGCAGCATATTCCATGATCCACAATATACTCTATGATGCACAACGTGCACAAGCAGATGTAATCGCTACAGCCTGTCCATTGTGTCAAGTAAATCTGGAATGTTATCAACCACAAATCAATCAAGAATATGGTACCCATTTCTCCATTCCTGTGGTGTATTTCACTCAGCTGATTGGATTATCGATGGGAGTTCCCCCGAAAAAACTAGGTTTTGGAAAGGAATTTCTCAGTCCAAAGAAAGCGATTGATGCTATTAAAAATATCCATATTCAAGAGGAGGTAGTAACACAATGATTAGAGATATACAAATAGTGACATCTACTAATGACCAAAATATTACGCAGTGCTCGAAGGAGAAAATGTCATGACTGAAAAAGTAGGAGTCTACGTTTGTCACTGCGGTTCGAACATTGCCGGCACAGTGGATGTGGCAGATGTGTCTAAGTGGGCAGCAGAAGAGCTCCAACATCTTGGTGTTGTAGTCGCCCGCGATTACAAATTCATGTGCTCCAGCTTGGGGCAAGAATTAATCGAAAAAGATATTAATGAACTGGGATTAACCCGCGTCGTTGTCGCCTCCTGTTCACCTCATTTACACGAACCAACCTTCCGTAATGCATGTGCACGGGCAGGTCTCAATCCATACTTATTTGAGATGGCTAACATCCGCGAGCAAGACTCATGGGTTACAACGGATAAGGTGGAAGCTACCAAAAAAGCAAAGGCTCTTATTGCCGCGGCTGTAGGGCGGGTTGTCCATCAGCAACCTCTCAACTCACTTTTTGTCCCGATCGATCCGAATGTGCTGGTGGTCGGTGGAGGAATCACTGGTATCCAGGCAGCTTTGGAAATTGCCAACAGTGGTCAAAAAGTTTACCTGGTGGAACGCGAGCCATCCATCGGTGGACATATGGCGCAGTTCGACAAGACCTTCCCCACCCTAGACTGCTCTGCATGCATCCTGACCCCCAAGATGTTTGACGTAGGGAATCACAAGAACATAACCCTATTGACCTGGAGTGAAGTTGAGAAAGTTGAAGGGTACATCGGAAACTTTACGGTGACGATCCGCATTCGCGCCCGGTTTATAGACCAGGGTTTATGCACAGGATGTGGAGTATGCTGGGAAAAATGTCCAAAGAAAGTGGTCGACGATGTATTCGAGGCTGGGATGGGCAAGCGCAAGGCGGTTTATACACCTTTCCCACAAGCTGTGCCCAAGTACCCTGTCATTGATCATGACAATTGTACATATTTCCTTAAAGGCACCTGTAAAGCCTGCCAGAAATTCTGCCCCACTGGTGCCATCAACTTTGAACAGCAAGATGAAATCATTACTGTCAAGGTCGGTAACATCATCCTGGCAACCGGGTTCGATTTATTTGACGCACACCGCATGCCCCAATATGGATATGATAGATTGCCAAATGTGTTAACAAGTCTTGAATTTGAACGGCTATCGAATGCCGCAGGACCAACAGGCGGGAAATTAGTGTTGAAGGATGGAGTGACTGCGCCAAAATCTGTGGCAATCGTTCATTGTGTAGGTAGCCGTGATAAAAACTACAATGCTTACTGTTCTTCTATTTGTTGTATGCAGAGCCTGAAATTTGCCCATCTTGTTCATGAGAAAACCGGTGCTGAAGTATATAACTGCTATATTGACATCCGAACCCCCGCCAAAGGCTACGAAGAATTCTACCAACGCTTACTCGAAGAAGGTACACATTTCATCCGAGGGAAAGTAGCAGAAGTAACGAATTCAGCCAGAATTCCTGAAGAAGAAGGGAAATTGATCGTTCAAGTTGAAGATACCTTAATTGGGAAGCAGCGACGGATACCGGTTGATATGGTAATACTATCTGCTGCCTTAGAATCTCGCCATGATGCCAAGCAAGTCGCTCAGAAGTTTGGTATCTCCTGTAGCGCTGACGAATGGTTCATTGAACGACACCCCAAGTTGGATCCGGTTGCCACCATGACGGATGGAGTCTTCGTTGCCGGTGCGTGTCAGGGACCTAAAGATATTCCTGCTTGCGTAGCCCAAGGTGCTGCTGCAGCCGCGCGGGTTCTTTCCATCATCGGGCAGGGCGAGATCGAGATTGAGGCTGCCACCGCTATCGTGGATGAAACGACATGCGTCGGGTGCACCCAATGTGTTTCTTCATGCCCGTATCAAGCGATTGAGTTCCTTACTGACATGGGTAAAGCCCATGTGATCGAAGCCTTGTGCAAAGGCTGTGGCACTTGTGTAGGTACCTGCCTGCCTAAATCTATCTCACTTAAACACTTTACAGACGAACAGCTCGTGTCTGAGATGATCGGGGCAATGCAAGTGATGAAATCATTCCAATTAATGGAGGTGGCATGATGTATGAACCTAGTATCATCGGATTTCTGTGTAATTGGTGTTCTTACCGTGGTGCCGATGCAGCTGGCATGGCACGCTTGAAATATCCCCCGAACGTCAAGATCATCCGTGTGCCATGCAGTGGTCGTATATCCCCAGAGCTGGTATTGCGCACATTTCGTGAAGGTGCTGATGGTGTCTTGGTGTTGGGCTGCCATATCGGGGACTGCCACTACAGCACCGGTAACCACCGCACTGCCAAACGCATGCCTGTCTTGAAGAAATTACTGGAATATACCGGTATAGATCCAGAACGGTTGGTGATCAACTGGGTATCAGCAGCAGAGGGTGAAAAGTTCTCGATAGTGATTAAGGATTTCACTGAAAAAATCAGAGCACTGCCACCCTTCGTGGAGACGATGAAATGACCGATCGAATAACTTCCTTACATGAAGCAATTACACAAGTTATGCCACAAGTAGAGGGTGTTCTTGCCCTTAAGCGCGGTCCAGCGGGTATTTCTGCTCCCTACCTGTTCTCACCTGAGCATCCCGATGAACTTGATCTTTTGGCTCTATGGCCAAAAGAACCGGTACCCGATACCCTAAAAATCATCCAGCGGGCTCATGCAGATTCCAAGCTTGCCCTTGTATGCCGGGGTTGCGAAGAACGTGGTGTCGTAGAGATGTTCAAGCATAGTCAGCTCAAATGGGAAAACATCACCCTGATTGGCCTGCAATGTACCCAGGAAGAAGCTGAATTCTGCCGTTGTGCAAAACCATATACAGTCCATGCGACTAATATTGTTGGTGATCGAATCGCAGGCGTACCAGATCCATTGACTGATAAGATCGCTGCGATGAGTCTGGAAGAAAAACGTGCCTTCTGGATGGAAGAATTCCAACACTGCATCAAATGCTATGGCTGCCGCAATATCTGCCCGCAGTGTTTCTGCAACATTTGCACCTTGGAAGACGAAAAGTGGGTTGAGACCGGCCGCTTACCCATGCCGAACCCATCCATGTATCACATGATACGCGCCATGCACATGACTGCAAAATGCGTCGCCTGTCGTGAATGCGAAGAGACCTGTCCTGCTGGAATTCCCATGGCAGTGCAGTTCCGCTTGATCGCCCGGGATGTTCAGGAAATGTTCTCCTATGAAACCGGCGCCAAGTTGGATCAGAAACCACCGCAATTATTGGTACTTGAAGAGGGCGAGTACCAACGAACCGGTCTGCCACATTAAGGAGCGAATGCTATGATTGAATATAAGAATGTTCTGACGACCTGCCCTTACTGTGGGACAGGTTGCGCCTTGCACCTTCAAGTGTTGGATGGCGCGCTAGTGGGTGTGCTGCCTGCAAAAGGGCACCCCATCAGCGAAGGCAGCCTGTGTATCAAAGGCTGGAATGCCCATGCTTTCGTAAATCATGCCGATCGCCTGCATACTCCGTTGATCCGCAAGGATGGTAAGTTCGTCGAGGCAACCTGGGACGAGGCTCTGACGCACGTGGCAGAAAAACTTACTACCTTCAAAGCCGAAAGTGGCCCAGATAGCATCGGGATTCTCACCTCTGCCAAATGCACTAATGAAGAAAACTACCTGCTCAATAAGTTTGCCCGCGCGGTGATTGGAACCAATAACATCGACCACTGCGCCCGTCTCTGACACGCTCCCACTGTGGCCGGTCTGGCCGCATCATTTGGGAGTGGAGCAATGACGAATTCCATCCCTGAATTCGAGGAATATACCAACTGTTTCTTAATTATCGGTTCAAACACATCCGAAGGTCACCCGCTGATTGCCACGCGCGTACTCAAAGGTCAGAAGCGGGGCGCCAAGGTTATCGTACTGGACCCACGTAAAAATCAAATTGGTCACTGGGCGGATATCCATTACACCTTCCGACCCGGGAGCGACGTTGCTCTCTTCAACGGGATGATGAACGTCATCATCAGTGAAGGGCTGGCTGATGAGGCATATATCGCTGAGCGTACCGAAGATTTTGAAGCGCTGAAGACGCTTGTTGCAGAATACACACCGGAGAAAGTAGCCGAGATCACCAACGTACCTGCCGAAGGAATTCGCGAGATCGCACGCACATATGCACAGAACAAACCTGCTGCGATCATTTACGCCATGGGCATCACCCAACACACCACCGGCGTGGACAATGTCAAGTCCACCTCCAACCTGGCTATGTTGTGCGGTAATGTGGGTGTCGCGGGTGGTGGAGTCAATCCCCTGCGCGGGCAGAATAATGTTCAAGGTGCCTGTGACATGGGTGGTTTGCCGAATGTATACTCTGGTTACCAGGCAGTCACGATCCCCGATGTTCAGAAGAAATTCCAGGACGCCTGGGGTTCAGCAGGTCCTCTAACCGTTGGCTTAACCGTCACTGAGATGCTTCATGCTGCATCGGAAGGCAAGGTACGCGCCTTGTACGTGATGGGTGAGAATCCAATGATTTCTGACCCGGATCTCAATCACGTCGGTCACTGTCTCGAGCAAACTGAATTCCTGGTGGTACAAGATATTTTCATGACCGAGACAGCCCAAATGGCGGATGTTGTCCTCCCAGGCACTACGTTTGCAGAAAAGGATGGCACTTTCTCAAATACCGAACGGCGTGTTCAACGTGTGCGCAAAGCCATCGAGCCCATCGGAGATTCCAAAGCAGATTGGTTAATCATCTGCGAGCTGGCGAAGAAAATGGGAGCACAAGGGTTTGATTTCACTTCACCGTCTGAAATTATGTCCGAAATCAATCGACTGACTCCATCGTATGGTGGAATCACATACGAGCGCCTGGAAGAGCTCGGCTCACTGCAATGGCCATGCCCCACAGTCGATCACCCAGGTACAGTCTTCCTCCACAAAGGAAAGTTCGCTCGCGGCTTAGGTAAATTCTTTGCGCTTCCGTTCAAAGAACCAGCTGAACTACCAGATGAAGAATATCCATTCACCCTTACTACCGGAAGGTTGATGTTCCACTTCCACACAGGGTCAATGACCAGGCGTTCAGCAAAATTGAACAGCGAAGTACCGGAAGCCTATGTTGAGATCAATACGAACGACGCTCAAAAGATTGGCTTGAATGGTCACAAGCACGTGCGCGTTACCAGCCGGCGTGGTCAAATTGAGCTTGGTGTTCGCATTACCAATGATATCAAGCGTGGCGTGATCTTCATTCCTTTCCACTTCGCCGAAGCTGCCGCCAATAAGCTTACCAACTCAGCAATCGATCCAGTTGCTAAGATCCCTGAGTATAAAGTCTGTGCTGTCAAGGTAGAGATCGCAAAATAATTGAGTCAGTATCCAATCCTGGAATTCGGTCATTACGACATTAAGGAGAAAGTAGATGGATGTCCGAAAAATTTTAGAATATGCCCTACAGCGTGAATATGAAGGCAAGCACTTTTTTGAAGAAAATGCTGCCCGCCTCAGCCACGCTGCAGCTGTTGGTGCATTTAGAGAACTGGCTGCTGAAGAAGGGAAACACATTGAGTTTATTCAAGGGCAGTTAGCTGCACTGGAGAAAGGTCAGCTATCCAGCGATGCTCTGGCAAAAGAGCTGAATGCAGCAGGGTTCTTCTCTGCCCGGGCTCATGACGAAATGCTCGACCAGACGGTTTTGGAAGCCATGGTCCCAGACTTGCCTGTGCTCCGGACTGCTTATCTCATTGAAAGGGATTTCGCCGAGTTCTACGAGAATTCTTCAAAGCAAGCTGATGGAGAAGCAAAAAAAGTGCTGGAGATGCTTGCCAAATGGGAACGCGGGCATGAGGTGCTGTTCAAGAATTTACACGATAAAGCTTATGAAGTGTACAACCAAATGCCCTGGGGAGGTTGAGAGTAATACATGAAATCCCGCAACCCTTTACCTAACTCCCTGCGCTACCACGCTGGAAAATGGGAGACTATGGGAGCTGGGGTAATTGCTGAAACACCGGTCACATTAACTGTCAACGGACATGTCTGGTTGACTTTTATGTGCACGCCAACAGATTTGGAAGCATTGGCGGTCGGGTTTCTATTTAATGAAGGTGTGATCAAGAGTAAAGATGAGATCGAGTTAGTAAAAGTGTGCTCTTCAGGTGATAATGTGGATGTTTGGCTGAAGAGTGCCGTAGACCAGCCACAACAATGGCGGCGTACATCTGGCTGTACAGGTGGTGCGACAGCGGTCTCATTGGACAAAATACACCCCGAACTCAAAGATGGTCTCTTATTAACACCCCTGACGGTGCAGTCTTTAATCCGAACTCTGACAGAATCGCAGGTTCTCTATCGAGAAGTTGGGGGGGTACACACCTCAATTTTGACCGATGGAGTGGGAGCGGTAATATCTGCAGAAGATGTGGGCAGGCATAACTCTCTGGATAAAATTGCCGGTCGTTGCCTATTTGAAAACACTCAAATGGTACGTAAGATCCTGGTCACGACTGGCCGGATTAGCTCGGAAATGATCCAGAAAGCCGCTCGAATCGGAGCTGCAGTGGTTATATCGCGTACATCAGCGAGTTCCCTTTCCGTCAGCCTGGCAGATAAATGGGGAATTACTTTAATCGGCTATGCACGTCACGATCAATTTATTGTCTATACTCACCCAGAACGGGTCAAGCAACAAACCAAGGTTTTAGTATAGTAATCTCGTCTGAGGAGAAGTGACCCGAAAAGATAACATTATAAGGTTCAACCCACATCATCCTACACAAAAAAACAACTATATATCTAAGGAGACATTCTATGAGTGACCAAATTTCTTTTGATGCCCTACTACCACCAGGAATGGCTGCGAAAGCAGAAGACCTGGGGGTCAAGAAGGCTAACTTGAAAATTCTTAATATGTTCGTGTTGGGTATTCTAGCTGGTGCGTTCATCGGAATCGGTGCGATCTTTGCCACAACTACCGCTGCTGCCAGTTCCTCATTACCGTACGGTGTCGCTCGATTTCTTGTCGGCCTTACCTTTACCGTTGGCCTGATTCTAGTTGTTGTTGGTGGAGCAGAATTGTTCACCGGTAACACCTTAATCACCATGGCTTTTGCAAGCGGAAAAGTTAAGCTTACACAGCTGTTACGCAACTGGGTGGTTGTTTATCTCGGCAACTTTGTTGGTGGTGTTCTAACTGCTTATATTGTCTTTCTGGGGAAACAATACTCATTTGGTGGTGGCTCGATTGGTTTGGCTGCCCTGAACATTGGCGAGGCAAAAACTGCCCTAACATTCATCCAGGCAACTGCGTTGGGAATTATGTGCAATGCCTTAGTCTGTATGGCTGTTTGGATGTGCTATAGCGCTCGCAGCGTGACGGATAAAATCCTTGCTATCATTCCTCCTATCGCCTGCTTCGTTGCTGCGGGGTTTGAACACAGCATCGCGAATATGTATTTCATCCCGGTCGCGCTATTTGTTAAGTACATGGGAGATCCGGCTTTCTTTACCACTATCAGTAAAACTGCCGCTGATTTTCCTCACCTCACCTGGGGCAACTTCTTTATTGCCAATCTGCTTCCTGTGACGATCGGTAATATTATTGGTGGTGGAATTATGGTCGGATTGGTTTATTGGTTTGTATATTCACGTAAACCAAAAGCCTAGATTTTTCGTTATTCCATGTCTGCCAGGTGAAAATAAATCTGGCAGACATGATTGATTGGTTGTGGTGTGATTAAAACAGAAATTTATTGTTATTGCCACGAGGATAAATTCAACTGCTGTCCGAGCTGATTGAAACAGTCAGGTGGTAAAATTTGATTCTACAGCATTTACAAGTTGATCGAGAAGGTTCCATGTTTAAATTCTATATTGTTGAAAAAATCGCCAAAGGGCGACGTAGCACCTCGCCTGTGCACGGGTAGTTTTAGTAGATACCTGCGCACAAAACGGATTTTAAGCTTTACAAGGAGCGCATGTCATGGTTACCAAAGAAGATCTTATCTACCGACAGGTTTTCACCTTAAAGGATGGGGCAAGGATCTTACTTCGTCCAATGACCCAGGATGACCGGCAGGCATTGATCGATCTATTCGGACCGGTATCAGCGGAAGATTTACGATACATGCGCCATAATGTAAAAGACAGTCAGGTTATCTGCCAGTGGGTGGATAACCTGGATTATACAAAAGTTTTCCCCCTGGTGGCTGTATTTGGCAGCCGGCTCGTCGGGCTGGCAACTTTACATCTTAATCAGGGACCAGCCCGCCATCGGGCGGAAGTCCGTGTGTTTCTACCCAGGGATTTCCGCCATCGTGGTGTCGGTAGTAGGTTATTGCAGGGCTTAATCGAATTGGCTAAAAGGCATAATCTTTATTTAATTGAAGCTCAAATCCCGAGCGATCAAACCCCGATTATCCGTTCATTCCAGAACCTTGGATTTGAGCCAAAAACTCAATTTGATGATTACTTCATGCTCCCTGATGGAGATTTGCGTGATGTCACCCATTTAATCCTGCGTTTACGCGGTTCAGATGACCAATTCTGATCGCAGGATTTTTGGATGATACAAGATTCATTTCAAGAGGAAGCGATCGATAGCGATCTATTATTGTTTTCAACTAACTGTAAGTTATTTCTTTATCCATGCCTTTGGAGGAACCCATGCAAAATGTAACCTACGAAACACCCGCTTTATACGGAGATCATCATGTACTCGAAGTCCGACGCATCCTGCTTGAGTTACCCGGTGTCGTCGACGTCTATGCCAGCAGTGCTTTTCAAATGGTTGAAGTTACATACGATCCGGAAAAGATCAATGACTTGGAGATTGCCATCAAATTAGATGAGGCTGGCTATCTGGGTGAGTGGACGGCACCAATCGAATCAGGTGCAACTGCTTATCATGCTGCTGAGGGTTTAAAACCTTACTTCCGTCATACCGCTGCATACGAACAGACTCACTTAGTTGTTAGTTTTGCACAAAATGTATCTTATCTCGGACGACCCCTCTGGCCTTGCCCGGGGATGGGTATTATTTCTAAGCCTATGGAGGATTAATCAATGGTACTTAAAGGTAAAAGGAGCTACGAGGAAAGATCGTCGGATCCCGCAGCCCAGGAGATGCTTATCCGGGCAGACGAGCTGGGAATCAGCACTGCTTTTAGCCGGGCAGAGGATATGGTTCCCTGTAATATTGGTGGAGCGGGAATGTGTTGTAAACAGTGTGGGATGGGACCCTGCCGGCTAACCAAAGAAGGACAGGTCGGGGTATGTGGTGCCACCATAGATACAATTCAAGCTCGAAATTTGGTGCGCGCCATTGCTGCTGGTTCAGCTGCACATTCGGATCATGGTCGTGACATGGCATTCACTCTCAAAGCGGTGGCAAATGGCGAGACAGAGGGATATGTCATCCGCGACGTAGCCAAATTACGCAACATTGCCTCGATTTACGATATAAAAATCGATGGTCGCTCTCCCAATGAAATCGCCAACGACCTGGCTGATTTGTATATCTCACAGTTTGGTCAGCAAAAAGGTGAGCTGGTGTGTGTCAAACGTGCACCCGCCAAGCGCCAGAAATTATGGCGTGAACAGGGTGTCGTTCCCCGTGGTGTAGATCGGGAAGTAGTAGAAGCCTTACATCGGACCCACATCGGGGACGACCAGGATGCGGTTCACATTTTGAAGCATGCCATTCGTACTGGTCTGGCTGATGGCTGGGGTGGAAGTATGATGGCGACTGATATCTCAGACATCTTGTTTGGTACTCCTGCACCACTTCTTGGTCAGGCTAACCTGGGCGTGCTTAAAGATGATATGGTAAATGTCGTTGTTCATGGTCACGAGCCAACACTAAGCAACATGATTGTAGCCGCCTCACAGGACCCTGACATCATCGAATATGCCAAACAGGCGGGGGCGAAAGGGATCAACCTCTCAGGGATTTGCTGCACAGCC
>Ga0299912_10000862_pt1 | contig 24782 bp, 19 predicted proteins | sample RVTome_2_FD_207667 | JGI IMG/M metagenome (GOLD analysis project Ga0299912, IMG submission 207667) | Soil microbial communities from uranium-contaminated site in the Upper Colorado River Basin, Wyoming, United States - RVT95D214 (version 2) ... | reverse complement strand
AATTTCCGGCATGTGCTTCATCATGAATTGACTCATGCCGTGAGTTTTAACCTTTTATATGAAAACGCGATTAGTTCACTAATTTCACGGCAGGCGTTTTTCAGCCAACCGCTTTGGCTGGCGGAAGGATTCGCCGAATATTCATCCCGCAAAGGCTGGACATACGACGCCGATATGCATGTTCGCGACGCTGTTATCGAAGGCTATTTGCCTCCAATACCGGAAATGTTTGGGCTTTTAAATTACAAGGCCGGGCACGCGCTGATTATATATTTGGCCGAAACTTATGGCGAACAAAAAATATCGGAAATAAATAACAAAGGCAAGCTTTTAATTACTATTGACCGCGCCATCGATGCCTCGCTGGGCAGCGATTTGGAGAAAATTTCCAAAGATTGGCATCGGGAACTGCGGCGGCTTTACTGGCCCGAATTAGCCAAAAGACAAACTACCGCCGAAATCGGCAAAATGATGACAGATCATCAAAAGGACGGTTCATCGATTAATAAAAATCCTGTCTGGTCGCCTAAAAAAGATCGCATTGCCATAACCTCCGACAGGTCGAGTCCTCAGGATGGCTACAGTGACAGGTTTACCGATATATTCGTTATTTCATCTATCGATGGCGCCGTAATTGATAAACTCGTTTCCGCCGAAAAATCGGGTGATCTGGAATCGCTTCATTCGTACTATTCCGCGATGACATGGTCGCCAGATGGCGAAAAACTGGTATTTGTCTCGCAATCTCATGGTCTGGACGCGCTGTTTTTTGTCGATGCCGGAACAAAAGAGATTTATAAAAAATATCAACCGGGATTAAGCGGCCTTAGAAGCCCCGATTGGTCGGTTCAGGGAAATAAAATAGTTGTCACCGGCATAAACCAGGGAAGAACGGATTTGTATCTGCTGGATTTAACTACCGACAAATTTACTCAAATCACGTCGGACAAATATGATGATGTCGATCCTGATTTTTCTCCTGACGGAACTAAAATCGCTTTTACATCCGATCGGCCCGTGAGCAATTCTGATGATACTGCATTTGTGTACGGCCATTATAACATTTTCCTTTATAATTTATTAAACGGCGAAATGACCGCCTTAACCGATGATAAAACGCAAAGTTCCGAATCCGATTGGTCGCCAGACGGCAATATGCTGGCATACGCGTCTTATAAAAACGGCATTTCAAATATTTATATTCATGATTTTTCGACCGGCGAAGATTATCCGGTTACTAATACCTTGACCGGCGTCTTTTCGCCGTCCTGGTCACCTGATGGCGATAAAATCGCGATCAGCATATTTAATTATTATGGTTATGATGTCGCCGTCATTAAGGATATCAAACCTATTGCCGATGGTGAACTGGAACCTACTTCCTTTAAGAGCACCGGCCGGCTATACCCGGAAAAAGAGCCGATCACCGCGGCGGAAGGGGAGAAGGAAACCCCGAAAGAATCCGGGAAAGACTTTTCAAAATATATTTTTACCGCCGGGTCCGAGATGGCCAAGATCAAGACCGATAGCCTTAGCCGGGATACCAGCGAGGTGGCGGAATACGCGGGGATTGATATGGCCGATACGCTGGAATATCTGACGCCGGACGGTTCTTATAAGAAAAAGAAATATACGCCAAAATTTTCGCCCGAATTGATTGCCGGCGGTTTCAGTTATGATAATTTTTACGGCTTGCAGGGCCAATCATATATTTCAATATCAGATATGATGGGCAATCATAATATCCTCATTATGTCTGATGTGGTTAACACCATTGACAACACTAATATTCAGGTATATTACCAGTACCTGGCAAAGCGTCTGGATTATTTTGCCGGAGTTTTTCATTTTAAAAACACCTACTGGGACGAAGCGAATGAATATTATTTTTCGGATAGACTTTTTGGCGCTGGCGGCGCGGTTAGCTATCCATTCTCAAAATTCAGTCGTTTTGACATAAACCTAAACCAGGTTACGATTGATCGTTCATTCCTCTACTCCAATAAACTTTCTGAATCGACCAACCTGTTTATTGGCAGCCTGTCGTATATATCTGATGGTGTTGTTTGGGGTGTGGTCGGTCCGGTTTATGGCCAGAGGTACAAAGTATCCCTTGAGCAATCATTGAAATTAGTTAATTCGGGTTTGTCGTATACGGCTCTGGAGGTGGACTATCGCGAGTATTTCCATTTTGGCAAGGAGTACAATTTCGCCTTCCGTTTCGCTGGAGGAGCCTCGTTTGGCGATGATGCGAGGAAATATAATCTGGGCGGAACATCATACTGGATTGATCCCAGTCAGGCAACTTTGGATATATATAGCCAACAGGAAATTTATGTCAATAAAATGGCTGTACCGCTTCGGGGTTATAATTATTTCGAATTGACCGGTAAAAAATACGCTTTGATGAATCTGGAACTCAGATTTCCTTTCATCGATTATTTCAAAATGCGCTGGCCGCTGGGTATGACTTTATCCCAGGTTAGAGGATCGCTTTTTTGGGATACCGGCGCCGCCTTCGACCTGGCTGATGACTTCAAGTTGTTTGATGAGGAAGTAGGATTTCCAAAACTGGGTACGCCCAAAAGCGGCGTAGGTTTTTCGATACAGGCTAACCTCGGCATTTTTGTTTTGCGCTATGATCTGGCTTGGAAAACGGATTTATACACGATTGCCGCGCATCCCAAATATTATTTCTCGTTTGGCGCGAATTACTAAATGTTAAACTGGAATTAGACCGAAAAATACATATAACCACATATTCTGTATTTAGTTATATGTGTTTGCGCGAAAATAATATAATTTGTTCGCCTCAATTTTCTCAAAATTATAACCGAAAACTATTCCTATGCAAAGAAAATCATCCTGATTAAATGACTTCCCCCTAAATTTAACTTGTTTCAGGTAATGATGTTAATTAACCCATTTAAACTTCGCTATTAATTAATTATCGAGATAGAAACCCTTTGATCAGCCCGGTGGTTACTTTATAAATGGGTTGACAATTGCCTAAAATATAATAAATTACTATGAAAACAGAAAGGGTCAAAACATGCGGTATTTGATAACATGTTTCATGCTAATTTGCCTAATCGCGACCGCCAGCGCGGGCAATAAAGGACAATTAAACGGCTGGCCGGCAATTTTGCAGGATTATAATGATGGATTAATAACTCTTGATCAAAAGGCCCAATTGGCTCTTACGCTTTTAACGAATCCTGAAAATTTGCCGCCCAGATATCAGATCGATCATCCCATGAAAGACGCGACGGTGATGATTCTGGATATAATGACTGTCCGCGGCGAAATAGATCCGGATATAATCAACCAATATTTTCTAACCTTGACCAGGGTTAATAAACAGAAATTCTATAATACGCCGGAAGGCCATTTTCGTATAAATTATGATACTACCGGCACTCACGCCGTTTATCAGCCGACTGTGGATGTTAATCCGGCAGATGGAGTACCGGATTATGTTAATCGGACGGCTGAATATTTTGAAAGGGCCTGGACTGTCCAATCGGATACTTTAGGCTATGATACGCCTCCCTATGATGGCGGCAATGGCGGCGGAATGGATCTTTATGATGTTTATATGCATCGCTATTCCGGCGCTTATGGTGTTACCTGGCCGGAAAGTAATACAACCCAAAGACCGGGCCGTAACAACGATATGACCTCCTATATTTACGTTGATCCCACATACAGCGGGTTTGGCTATTCCGATAGAACCTTGCCGATGAAAGTCACCTCGGCTCACGAATTTTTCCATGCCACGCAATTCGCCTACAATGCCAATGCCGGCGGCTGGTTCATGGAAAACTGCGCGGTCTGGATGGAAGAAAAAATGTGGGATGATATCAATGATTGTTATTTTTATATGAACAGCTTCTTTAACAATACTCATTACGCGATAAATACGGCCAATGGCGCTTTTGAATATGGCGCTTTCGTATGGCCGACCTTTTTAGATGAAAGCTATGGTCAGGATATTATTCGAACAATTTGGGAATGGACTATAAATACCAGCGCCTTCAACGCGATGCTGGCGGTTTTGGAAAATTACGGTTCAGGTATTGTAGCGGACTATCCCGAATTTGCCGTCTGGAATTATTTAACCGGCGCCCGCAACGATGGTGAACATTATAGCGAGGGTAGCGGCTACAATCTGGTCAGAATTATGCGGACACATACGACCTATCCGGTCATCGATAATAATTCTTTTCTTCAACCGGGCACTCTTGGTAGCAATTATATTTTATTTAGCAGAGGCAGTAACACCGGTAATTTACATATTACTTTCAACGGCGGCGATTCCGGTGTTTGGATCATTCCGGTTGTAAAATCATTATCAACCAATCAGCATCAATTCGATTATTTAGAAACGGACGAAAACGGCGACGGTGATATTACGATTTATGGCATCCAAAATTATGTGGGTGTTGCAATAATTCCGTGCCTGGTTTATGGACCGTCATCGAATTATATTTACGGCGCGGAAATCGATACGGCCACGTCAATTGATGACTTGACCGGCAACTTACCGTCGGAATTAAGGCTTACCGGCAATTATCCCAATCCTTTTAATGGCTCTACCGTCATTTCATTTGAGACGCCCGCTTCATGCGCCGGTGAGGGTAATATCGATATTTATAACATGCTTGGCCAAAAGATTAATACGCTAAGCATTCCGATACAAGGGGGTAAAAATACCATTCACATTAATAATTGGAACAATACCGATTATGCCAGCGGTATATATTACTATAGGATAGAAATGGGCGAGAATACTTTAACAGGAAGAATGACTTACCTTAAGTAGGAGAGAAGTGTGATCAGATTATTATCAATGTCACTTGTGGCGACATTAATGTTAAGCGCTGCTGCTTTTGGCCAGTTCCAATCCGGCCAGAAAGCTCCCGATTTTACGCTTCCCGATCTGGATGGAAATTATGTTACGTTATCGAAAGTTATTGGCGACGGCCCGGTGTATATTAATTTCTGGGCTACCTGGTGCGGTCCGTGTAAAAAGGAAATACCGGATTTAATTAATCTCTATAACAAATATAAAGACAGAGGATTCAAAGTTTTGGCGATCTCAACCGATGGTTCCCGAACAGTGGGCAAGGTTAGGTCTTTCGTCGAGGATCGGCAAATGAACTTTACGATTCTTTTAGATAGTAATGGCGAGGTCTTTGCGAGAAAATATGCCGGCAGAGGAATTCCTTACGGCTTTTTATTAGATAATGACGGTAATATCGTGCATTTTGTCACGGGTTATATGCCCGGAATCGAAAAGACGCTGACTGAGAAAATGGCGCCATACTTAAAGCCTGTCACTACTGATAAAAAAGATGATAGCAAGGCCAAAGAGGAGCTAAAAGAAGAACCAAAAGAAGAACAAACCGAAAAATCCTCGAAGTAAATAATATGAAGTTGAAGTTTATTTGCTTCTTGAGTATCTGTGTTATCGGTCTATTGTTTGGTTCGCAAACATTCGCGCAGTATGATGATTGGAATGTTTCGGCGTCAAATTACGCCCGCTATTATCATTTCGACAGTACCAAAGTAGATTCCGCGGCCACCCGATTCCAATTTGATTTTTACATGGATCAGTTTTATACCGGCGCCTGGTTTGAAGCCAAACATGTGATGAGCGGAACCGGCTTTAATTATACTTCAAATCAGCTTTCCCAGCGTTACTTTGGCTGGGAAAACAGCGGCTTAACTGTACATGCCGGAAATTTTTATCAGGTCTTTGACCGCGGTCTGGCCTTGAACGCTTTCCATGATGATGTTGTCGGCATTGACCTGGTTCTCGATGGCGCACAGGTCAATTGGCGCAATCAATATTTCGATTTGGATGTTTTATCAGCAACTCGCGGCGCCGCCGGCGGTTTAGCGACGCCAATTATCCGCGGCGCGCGAACCAAGATAAAACCACTTAAAATGTTTCAGCTTGGCGGCGCTTATGTTAGTTTTATTGAAACCACTCGGGCCAATATCAATCAGGTAAACGGTCGATTCATACTGGATCATGTCGATGCCTATATTGAGTATGCCAAGAGAGACTACATACTTGTCAATATATTCGATCCGGCTCTTAATGAAAAGAAAAGCGGCGATGGCACCTATGCCAACATTACCGGGTACTATTCCTATTTTTCCGGTTTTTTCGAATACAAGAATTATATCCATCTTATCTATCCCGATTTCGGATATTTGAATACGCCACCGGCGGTGAACCGTCAAGATAGATTACTTCAGGCGGAGGCGGCCAACTCATTTCTGCATATAAACGGCGAAAGAGGTTTCCGGGGCAACTTGAGTTTCGCCGCTGATCAATATTGGGGAGTCGAAGTCGATTTATCAAGGTCTTACTCCCGAGATACTTTGGCGGTAGAATTCCATGAGACATTCGCGGAAATCAGGGGCAATTTTTTTAATAATAGTACATTTTACATTAATCTCGATAAGATAAATTATTCCTGGACTACTGTTGATAGCCTGGGTACATCAACTTTATATTTTCGGGATGAACTAAAACCCTCGCTGGAAATGTATTATGAACTTGATGATTTTAACAGTATTACGCTGGACGCTTTCCTAACCAAGTATGATTTGCCCACAATAACCGATACGCTCGATTTTTTCTCGGATTCAACTGACTACTCCGAAAAAAATGTTAGCCTAACTTTTTCCCGCGCCCCAAATCTCCGCGCGACAATTGGCGGCAGTTGGTCGGATAACGAAGCTTCGACTGACCCTTCAGGGATGGGTTTTTTAGAGATTACTTATACTTATAAAAATCACGATTTAACGGTGTTTTATGGCGGCCAGCGAGGCGGCTTGGTTTGTTCCGGCGGTACTTGTACATTTCACCCCACATTTAAAGGAGTCAGGGTTACTCTTCTAAGCCGATTGTAATAAAATATCATTTTAATGCTTGTTTTTTTATGAATTTGTGCTATTATTACATTAAGATAAAAAGGTAAGGATTGGAGGTGTATCTATGAATACTGGTGAAAGATTGCTAACAATTGCCATGATATTAGCAGTTATGTTTATTTCGGCCTACGCCACCGATAGGCTGGTCTTAACGGAGATGTTTACCAATGCCGGGTGAAGTTACTGCTATCCCGTTGATCTGGTCTTAGATCAAATTGCGGAAAATTACCCCGATACGGTGGTGGTTATAAGATATCATGTCTGGTGGCCGGGCACCGATCCCTATTATACTTTTAATACATCTGAAGTCATAGCCCGGACGAACTATTATAACGTTTCCGGAGTCCCGGACACCCATATAGATGGGTTTATCGATGGTACTCCCAATATGTCCTTAATCAGAAGCCGATTCTACATGGCGCCGCCTCTTGAAATCACTCTGGGCGGCTATTACGATCCTGATTCCCGGACCGGAAACCTGAATATAAGCCTAACCGGAATCGAAGACGCTTACTGGGACAGCTTGTACTTACGAATCGCCTTGACCGAATCTGACCTGTATTACCATGGAACTAATGGCATCGACTGGCATCATCAGGTTATGCGCGATATGATCCCCAATGCGGCGGGCTATCCTCTTGAAATCGGCTATGGCGAAACCGTAAATATGGTTCAAGCTTTTACCGTACCGGCGCCATTGGTAGTGAATAATTGCGAGATCATAGTGTTTGCGCAGAATGACTACATGAAAGAAATTTATCAGACAGCCAGGATAAAGATAACCGATATCCCAACAGCGATTGATGACAAAGTAGATGGCTTGCCCGGCGAATTCCAATTGGCTCAAAACTGCCCCAATCCATTCAATGCCAAAACCACTATCAGTTATTCGCTTGAGAAAGCCGGCGAAGTCAAATTAGCAGTATTTGATTTGGCTGGTCGTAAAGTGGCCAATTTGTTTAGCGGTATTCAAAATGCCGGAAATTACCAGATTGTTTGGGATGGCGCAGATGATAACGGTGTCGGCGTATCTTCCGGTATATATTTCTATCGTCTTACCGCTGATAATTATAGTTATGCCAGGCGGATGACTTTAATTAAGTAGGACATGTAAAATTTCCATTAAAAGGAAAACTGCAACAATTCAGGAGGAACGCGTATGAAAAATGGCCAAAGAGCGATCATTTCCATAGCCCTACTTTTCTTGGTTATGGCTGTTTCGGCCCTGGCCGCCGAACGACTGGTACTTTTAGAAAATCAAACTAACACGGCCTGACCGGGTTGTCACAGCGCTGATCTGGTCTTAGATCAGCTAATTCTCAATTATTACGACGATTTTACGGTGGTTACCTATCACGCCTGGTGGCCGTCTTCCAATGACCCCTTTTATCGATATAACATTACGGAGAATACCGCTCGGGTAAACTATTACCCACCCCATTCCGATGGTTATCGTTATACGCCATATGGATATGTTGATGGCGTTTTGCGCGGCTATTCTTATTCTTCCTGGGGAAATTGGATACAATCCCGGAGAAGCATAGAATCGCCTCTTGAAATAAGTTTGAGCGGTTCTTTTGATGAAGGCGCTCGCGCGGGCGTACTAAATATCTCCATTTATGCCGAAAACGAAATTACATTAAATGGTTTGAAAGTTAGAATTGCCCTTACCGAAGATAGCCTGTATTACAGCGCTCAAAACGGCACCTTATGGCATAACTGCACCATGAGAGATATGATTCCCACGGCCACCGGTATTACGTTGGATATCGCGCAAGGCGAGACGGTAGAACTTACCCAGGAGTTTAGCGCGCCGGCCCCACTGGATTTGACTCGCTGTATGCTTGTGGTATGGGTTCAGGCGGACCAATCTAATTATGAAGTTTTACAGGCGGCCCGCGTAGAAGTCGGCGATCTTATGACTTCGATTGATGATGATTTAGCCGATTTGCCATCTGATTTCCAATTAGGCCAGAATTATCCCAATCCGTTTAATGCCAATACTACTATTAGCTATGCTCTTACAAATGCCGGCCGAATTTCGCTGGCGGTTTACGATTTGGCCGGGCGCAAGGTCGCCGATCTATTCAACGGCAATCAATCCGCTGGCAATTATCAAATAGACTGGGATGGCATCGATAATAGCGGTCAGGTTGTTTCGTCCGGAATCTATTTTTATCGTCTGATAGCCGATGGTCAAAGTACGACCAGACGGATGATGCTTCTTAAATAACGCTGTTAATTTAGAGTATTACTTCAAGGCGGGTTTCGGCCCGCCTTTTTTATTTGAGGCTTTTTAGTTTGTTGACATTATAATAAAAAATGCTATATTGAAGTTAAAAGTAGATTATCAGGAAAACTTCAGTTATGAACGATTTCGTTGGAAAGGGATAAGTATGAAATATCATAAACGAGTATTTTGGCTGATAGCCTTGTTTCTAATGGCTTTTGCTATGTCTGCGAACGCCGGCCAACGCCTGGTTTTGGCCGAGATGTTCACTAACACCTCGTGAAGTTATTGTTATAACGCTGATTTGGTCTTAGATCAGCTGACCGAGAATCATTCTGACTATTTTGCCTGTATCCGTTACCATGTTAATTGGCCATCGGAGAACGACCCCTTTTATCTCTATAATCCCGCCGAAAACGGCAATCGAACAGGCTATTACAGTGTTTCCGGTGTGCCGCATATGCAAGTCGATGGCGTAGTCGATGCGGGTGGCTCAAGCTCATACTGGTCCGTAATTCAGAGCCGCTATGCGATAGACTCACCTTTGGATATTGAATTAAGCGGTACCTATAATGAAAGCTCACGCCTTGGAACTTTAAATGTCACCGTGACTGCTACGGATGATATTACGCTTGAGGGGCTCTTTTTAAGAATAGCCCTGGTCGAGTCGGATATATATTGGCATGCTCCCAACGGCGCGTATTGGCACCATCAGACGATGCGGCACATGTTTCCATATTCGCTGGGTACCAGAATTTATATATCGGAAGAGGGAGAAGTGATTCAGCGTTCGGAAGCGATTTCCTGTCCTGATCCCATTGTGCCGGAGAATAGCGAGTTAATCGTTTTTGTGCAGGCGCATGGTTCACGCGATATTTTACAGGCCGCGCGTATCCCTATTGCAGATTTAACCCCTGTTTCGGTAGATGAAACAGGAAATAGCCTGCCTCTGAAATTTGAATTGGCCCAGAATTACCCCAATCCGTTCAATGCCAATACCACAATCAGTTATACTCTCACAAATGATGGCCAGATTTCACTGGCGGTTTACGATTTAGCCGGACGTAAGGTTGCCAATCTATTCAACGGCAATCAATCCGCGGGCAATTATCAGATTGTCTGGGATGGTACAGACAATAGCGGTCAAGTAGCATCATCCGGCATTTATTTTTATCGTCTAATAGCCAATGGTCAAAGTTCGACTAGGCGGATGATGCTTCTTAAATAGCGCTATTAATTTAGAGTATTACTTCAAGGCGGGTTTCGACCCGCCTTTTTTATTGGCTTTATCTATTAAATAGCTTATGATATTCATCCATAATTTATTCAGGGAGTGTACTTATGAAAGGTTTGAAAAGGCACACTAAAGAAGACCGCCGAAAACTGGTGCGAGAGATGATTCCCCTGATTCGCAAAAAGTTCGGAGATAACCTTATTGGTCTGGCTTATGATGGTTCAATGGGGCGGGATGAGGACGCCGACTATTCCGATATTGAAATTGTAGCTTACCTTAAAAAGCCGCCGGCTGAAAAGTCATCCAAAGCAATGGTCAAAATATATGATGGTATGCTGATTGAATTCGAGTGGCTTACGCCACCAGATGAGATTAAAAAAGTGCGGGAGGTTACCGCAGATTGGTATATTGCCGGATCGGATTTCCAGAAAGCTGTAATCAATGAGCAATTGATCGATAAAATTAATCAATATAACATTCCTGATCTTGAAAAAAAATGCCGCGATCGGGCGGCGGCAAAATGGTATAATGTCCAGGAATCGACCGGCAAACTACTCAACGCCATAGATCAGAAGAATAGCGATGGCATACCGCTGTTATTTTTCGACATGTGCTTAAATATGTTAATTGTTCTGTCTTTTATTAACGTCAAGCCCTATGCGACCTTTTCCAGATTCGTAACCCAGTCTCGGAAAATGCCAATAAAACCGGCATCTTTCGACAGACTAATGGATATTTTGCGCGACGGAGAATATATCGATTTATCAATCTTAAAAAACGTGGTGGAAACCATATTCGAAGAATTTGAAACAATTTTCGCAAGTTTAGGTTATGACCTGTACTATAATGATTTTGACCCAAATTTGCCTCACAAAGATTTTTTTCATGGCATAATTTAATAACGGCTCTTAGCAGGTTATTTCAAGATTATTTCCAATTCGATTTGACAAGCCCTCATATTAAATCTATACTTTATTTCCTATGAAAGAAATAATAAAGATTGAGCCGGAAATTACACCGGAACTGGTTAAAGAGCACGGTTTATCCGAAGATGAATACGCCAAAATTCGGGAAATTTTAGGTCGGGTCCCAACTTACACCGAATTAGGCATATTTTCCGTCATGTGGTCAGAACACTGCTCATATAAAAATTCTATCGCTCAATTAAAAACTCTACCTCGAAGCGGCAGTAAGCTTCTGACTGAAGCGGGCGAAGAAAACGCCGGCGCGGTCGATATCGGCGATGGCTTGGCTTGCGTTTTTAAGATCGAATCGCATAATCATCCCTCAGCTATTGAACCCTACCAGGGGGCAGCTACCGGTATCGGCGGTATCCTGCGGGATATTTTCACGATGGGGGCGCGGCCCGAAGCGACTTTCAATTCACTACGCTTCGGTTCGCTGGATAACCCGCGCGTACGTTACATATTCGATGGTGTCGTGCGCGGCGCCGGCGATTATGGCAACTGCTTCGGCGTGCCCGATATCGGCGGCGAAGTTGTATTTGAACCGGCTTATACCGGTAATCCACTGATTAACGTGATGGCGCTGGGCATTGCTAAAACCACCGACCTACTTTCAGCTACCGCCAAAGGCGAGGGCAATCCGGTGCTGATCGTGGGAGCCAAGACCGGCCGCGATGGTATCCATGGAGCCACTTTCGCCTCGGAGGAGCTATCCGAAAAATCGGCGGCCAAACGTCCGGCGGTGCAAATCGGCGATCCGTTCACCGAGAAACTACTGCTTGAGGCGACGCTCGAGGTTATCAAGAAAAAACTGGCGGTTGGCATTCAGGACATGGGCGCCGCCGGGATCACCTGTTCAACGTCTGAGATGTCCGAACGCGGCGGCTGCGGTATGGAAATCGATATCGATAAAGTGCCGGTGCGCGAAGAGAGAATGACGCCTTACGAAATTATGCTTTCCGAATCGCAGGAACGGATGCTGGTAGTAGCCCGACCCGATACGTTAGTTGAGGTACAAGAAGTATTTAAAAAATGGGGATTGCAGGCTACCGTTATCGGCAAAGTGATCTCCGGAAATATACTTCGAATATATTCAAACGGGAAAATTTGTGCCGAAATTCCACCTGATTGTCTGGTGCTCGGCGGTGGCGCGCCGGTTTATATCAGGGAGCAGAGGAAACCGGCCTATATAGATAAGCTGGTCGCTTTCGATCCACTCTTGGTCGTAAAGCCTTCAAATTATAACGATGTATTAAAGAAATTAATTGGCGCGCCTAATATAGCCTCCAAGCGTTGGGTTTATCAGCAATATGATACATCGGTAAGAACCAGCGTGACAGTTGGACCTGGCAGCGACGCAGCTGTGATACGAATCAGAAAATCGAAAAAGGGTCTGGCGATAGCGACTGACTGCAATGGGCGTTGGTGTTATCTCAATCCGCGTCTGGGCGCCAGGCACGCGGTTTGTGAAGCGGCCTTAAATGTAGCTTGTTCGGGGGCGATGCCGACGGCGATAACCAACTGCCTGAATTTTGGCAATCCTTACGATCCAGAGGTCTATTACACTTTCGCCGAATGTGTTGCCGGCATGGGGGAGGCTTGCCGCGCGCTCGATACGCCGGTGACCGGCGGAAATGTCAGCTTTTATAACGAGCAAGGCGGCCTGGCGGTTTATCCCTCCCCGGTAATAGGCATGGTAGGCGTGCTGGAGGATGTAACAAAACGATTGACCTCTTTTTTCAAACATAAGGGAGATCAAATAGCCCTAATCGGTAAAAACCGCGGCGAACTGGGCGGTAGCGAATATCTCAAGCTAATCCATGGCCAGGTTTCCGGACCGATTCCGGAGCTATCTCTGGCTGAAGTTAAAAATACTATTAACTTGCTAGTTGAATTAGCCGGTAAGGAGCTTATCAATTCAGCGCATGATATTTCCGATGGCGGTCTGGCTGTGGCGTTAGCGGAATGTTGTTTCAAACATGATGTCGGCGCGAAAGTAACGTTCGAATCGGATTTGAGGCAGGATGCGCTATTGTTCGGCGAATCAAGGCCTTCAGTAATTTTATCGTTTGCCCAAACTGAAAAAGATGAAATAAAAGAGCTTTGCCATAAGCATAAAGTAGATTACGCACCAATCGGCGAAACCGGTGGCTCAGATTTAAAAATCGATGATCTGATAAATTGCTCTGTCGGAGAACTGAAAAGCATCTATGAATCCGCTATACCCGGCAAGATGGAACGGATCAGTCATTAAATTTATTTTCTAAATCTTTTTCAAGAGAGCTAATCTTTTTCTTGACTGGTTAAAAGTACAATATTATATTTTTTCCCATGCGGGAATTTTCTTGAATTCATCTTAAACCTGAATTAGAGTAAGGAGGCAGCATGAAAGCATTTTTGTGGTTGGTGATTACTGTGGTATTAATATCACTAGCCGGCGGAAATGCATCAGCCCAACAGTTGGATGATGTTGTTTATTTGAAAAATGGCGGCATTGTGAGAGGGACTATTATTGAGCAAGTGCCTGGAATATCAATTAAACTTCAAACAAAGGACGGTAATGTATTCGTCTATCAGATGGATGAAATTGAGAAAATAGCTAAGGAATCAAAGATGGGTTCCGCCTCAGAATCCGGACCGAAGAAAAACCCGGCACTGGCCTTTGTGCTATCATGGATTCTTCCTGGGGTTGGTCAGTTTTATAATGGCGAAGTCGGCAAAGGCGTCATCCAGCTAGTTGGGGCAGCTGCAGGATACACTGCATTCTTTGTAGCATATCCAAGCGAGGAATATTATTCTTACTATAACAGTTATACTCAATGGTGGGATTATGGTTATGAAGAAACCGGAAATGGAACTATCGCCTGGATAGGTTTTGGCGTTGGTATTGGTTGCCAATTATGGTCGATGATTGATGCTCCAATTTCCGCGGGCAGTATCAATGCAAGGCGAGGCTATGCTTACAATGAAATTAAAATAAAAGAAAACTTGGCCTTATCATTTTTGTCAACTGAACAAAAGAAAAAAGACACAATTTCTTTGGTGAACTTGAAATTTAATTTTTAACGGCAATTAGAAACATGAATATCGAAAAAGGCGATTGATATTTTAGGTTTGTTTTCATCCTCAAAGACTACAGTCACAGGAATTGCGATTAAGCTAAAATAATTACTTGAAATGCTGTTGGATATTTATTATCCAGCAGCATTTTTTTTGATTTTCTGAGTCTCTAATAATGCTAATTTATTACTATTTTATGCCTTTAAAATCTTGACAACCCTTTATTATTATCCTAAAATTTACGTATGATGACGGCTTTAAGATCAATTTCAATTTTAATAACTTTATTAGTTTTATTATTGCCATCCGTCCGTGCTGCCATAAATGTTCAGGTAACAGATCAGCCCAATGACAACGGCCAGGCTCTGATAGTCAACTGGGATATTCCCAACCTGGCTATTGGTGTTGCGGAATTTGGCTACCGCTATACGCTTCAACGCACCGAATCCAAAGATGGATCATATGAGGATATCGAAACTCTTACCGCCGATACCGGTTTTAAAGTCGATAGCGGGCTTGACCGACTGAAAGAATATTACTATCGAATTAAAATCAATCTGGCCGGTAATGAATCCTATTCCGCCGCCTCTGGACCTTTCAATCCCAAACTCGACTGGTTCCATACAGGCCGGGTTAACGTGCTGGTCGGAGTTCTAATTACCGGCATACTGGTCGGCATCTTTATCCTTATAGGCAAACGCGGCGGCACTTTGTATATGCGCCCAATAAGCGGTCTGGAAGCCGTGGATGAGGCAATAGGTCGGGCTACCGAGATGGGCAAGCCGATTTTATATTCAGCCGGCCGCGGCAAGATGGAACGCCCCGCAACTATAGCAAGCATGAATATCCTGGGATCAGTGGTCGAAAAAGTAGCCGAATATGGCACGCCGCTGATTTTTCCCAATAACGATCCGGTAGTAATGGCCGTGGCGCAGGAGGTTGCTTATGAGGCTTATACCCGCGCCGGTCACTCCGATAATTTCAATCCCGATAATATTTTCTTCGTTACCGATTCGCAATTTGGTTACGCGGCGGCGGTCGATGGTATTATGCTTCGTGAAAAACCGGCCACCAACCTGTTTTTCGGCACATTCGAAGCCGAATCGCTGATCCTGGCCGAAACCGGCAATTCAATTGGCGCGATCCAGATTGCGGGTACTGATTCTTCGATACAAATGGCATTCTTCGTCGTCGCTTGCGATTATGTGCTTATCGGGGAGGAACTTTTTGCCGCATCAGGTTATCTTTCAAAAGATCCACAAGTACTCGGCAGTTTGAAGGGTTCAGATTATACCAAGCTGATTATTATAGGGATTATGATAATAAGCGTATTATTGGCGCTGTTTGGTAATCTTGATTTTCTGGATTGGATGAGTATACAATAAAATGAGAAGACAGATTCCGATATTTATTTGTTTCGGCTTCGGCGCGTTTATGCTGGTGCAATTTTTTATTCCGGCGCTTACCGGCGCATACGAGGTCGCGGTTGATTGGACACAGACGATATTTATATTTACTTTGCTGGTCGGCGTCGCGGGCATGATAAAATATCATGCCGAAAAGATTTCGCGAAAGGTAAAAGGTTTCGGCTATAATATCGTTACTCTTGCCGGGGTGGCGATTATGGCTATAAGCGGCCTGGCCTGGGGCCGGGGAGAAGGTACCGCTTTTACCTGGATGTTCGATTACATGCAAGCGCCGATGCAGGCCACGGTATTTTCGCTGTTGGCGTTTTTTGTCGCTTCGGCTGCCTACCGGGGTTTCAAGATCAGGAATTTCGAGGCATCGCTATTGCTGTTCGCGGCGGTGCTGGTGATGATCGGTCGTGTGCCCTTAGGCGATTATATATCGCCGTATTTCCCCAAAATCGCCGACTGGATTTTGAATGTGCCCTCAATGACCGCCCGACGCGGCATATTTATGGGTATCGGGTTGGGAACGATTGCCACTTCGCTTAGAGTAATACTCGGCGTTGAACGAACCTACCTGGGGCGAAGCTGATATGAGTATCTGGGAAAAAATTTCGATTGTAGACAGGCGGATAATATTTGTCCTGATTTTTCTGGGCGTGGCTTTGCCGCTTATCTTCAATTTCACTCTGCCGAACGCGATTACCGATGAAGTCCGTAATACCTATGATTATATAAACAACTTATCGGAAGGTTCGGTTTTGTTGTTTTCTTTCGATCATGATGCCGCTACTCTGCCTGAAATGGAGCCGATGACAAAAGCTTTGCTTCACCATGCATTTACCAAACACTTTAAAGTTATCGGCATGGCTTTGCGGGCCGAGGGCGCGACTATCGGCAATAAAGCTTTTCAAACGATGGGTGCGAAGTTCGGTTTAATTGAGGGCGAAGATTATGTATTTCTCGGTTATCGCCCGGAGGTTACCTCCGCTGTTTTGGGCATAGGCGAAAATATCGCGCGTGTCTATCCGAAAGATTTTCGGGGCATTCCATTAGAGCAAATACCGCTGATGCAGAAAGTTAAAAATTATCGCGATATAGGTTTGGTGCTATCGGTTTCGGATGATGATACGCCGGTGTACTGGATCAATTATGCCAACGCCCGCTACCAGGCCGCGGTAGTGCCGGCGATTACGGCGGTGATGGCAACTACTTTTTATCCTTTCCTTCAGGAAAAACAGATTATCGGCATGGTCCCCGGTTTGAAAGGCGCGGCCGAGTACGAGCAATTGATAGAAAAGCCCGGCGACGCCTCCACCGGCATGAGCGCTCAAAGTATCGCTCATCTGATAATCGTACTATTCGTTATATTAGGCAATATCGGTTATTTCATGCTAAGACGGCAGAAAGGAATATCCTGATGGAGATGTTGGGAATCTGGATAGCCGCCTTTCTGACATTGGCGATTTACTCGTTTCTCTATAAAGATAATCCATTTTATAAATTTGCCGAACATCTGCTGGTCGGCTTGTCGGTTGGTTTTTTGATTGTGATCGCTTATATGGATACGGTCGTGCCGAAAGTGATCGATCCTCTATTTGTTCGCATGAAGCTATTGGCTATTATTCCGGTCGCTTTAGGGCTTCTGATGTTTGCCCGCTTTTCCAAAAAACACGCCTGGCTATCCCGGCCGGCGCTGGCTTTGTATATCGGATTTGGCGCGGGCGCGTCTATACCGGCCAATATGCAATCATATATACTGGCGCAGATCAAGGCCACCGCTTCGCTGTTTGCTCAAATTACTTCATTTGGTATGGCGCTTGATGCCGTCATTATCTTGCTTGGTTTAATTACCGTGCTGATATATTTCTATTTCTCCAAAAAACATGAGGGAATATTCGGCGGCATAGCTAAAGTAGGAATTTACTTTTTGATGATATTCTTCGGGGCAACATTCGGTTTCACGGTTATGGCTCGTGTATCCCTTTTAATAGGAAGAACAGCTTTTCTGTTAAGGGATTGGCTGCATATCATGAATTAAGAGAGGTGTTCAATGTATAAGTATATATTTATGGCAACCGCGTTTTTGCTTATCGCCGGTTGCGGCGGACAGAAGATGACATATTGGCAGCGTATCGATCTTGGCGGCAAATACACCGATTCGCATATTCTAAGCGTTAATGTCAAGGGCGATGAAATCCTGATCGGCACTTTCGGTAAAGGCGCCTTGTTTTCCAAAAATGATGGGAAGACCTGGCAGGAATTCGAAATGAATGATAAAGAAGATAATTCCGGCCTGTCGTGGAATTATGTTCTCGGCGGGGTCTGGGATGGCGATTATATCGTTTTGGCCACTCTCGGCGATGGCCTGAATATCTCCAATGATGGCGGCCAAACCTGGAAACGCCTCGGCTATAATTTCTTCGGTATAGAATATCTTTACGCGGTTGGCGCCTGTATGAGCGGCAAAACGAAATATATCCCGACAGCTGATGGTATCGTTTATTTCGAAAGCGATCTCAGGCCGGATATCCAATATATTCAGAGGCCATATAAAACTATCGATGAAACGCAGGGGTTGGCATCGCAATATATTTACGATATGCAAATCGACGGGGATAATATTTATGTTGGATCACTTCACGGATTTTCGGTATCTAACGATAAGGGGCAAAGCTGGGAGAATTGCTCGCCTACCGGCGAATATACCAAAGGCCAGTTACCATATTGCAAAATCAGGGCGGTAGCGGTTCATAAAAAGACCTGGTATGCCGGCGGTGATAATGGCCTGTTTTATTCGGATGATAACGGCGAAAGTTGGGTGAATATTTCCAAGGGGCTGCCATCGCTTTACGTGCACGATATCTTGGTTGACAATCAGGGCAGGCTCTGGATAGCGACATATAAAGGAGTCGCTTTCTCGGATAATAAAGGCAAATCGTATACGGTATATGGCAAAACCTCGGGATTCTATGGCGAAAATATCAACTGCCTGGCGGAAACTTCGGATGGCAACATTTACGCCGGTACGAATTACGGCTTGTACACTATGACGGATCAGATCCCGCCGCTTAATGCCTATCCTGAACCAACGGCTGTGTTTGAAATGCCTGAGAAGCCGATTCATCAATGGATGATAAGACCGGTGTCGCCGGAGGAGAATAATCAGCGGGATCAAACCTATCTTTATGGCGCGACTATGGGCGGCAATTTCCGTCAGCACCAGGGCTGTGAATACAACGATCCCGAAGGGGTCGCGTTAATGGCTGTCGATGATGGCGTAATCGTCTATACCAACGAGGAAATCGGGCATACGGTTTTAAGATGTGATACCCGCCTCGAAAAATATTACGTGTACGCTCATTATCATCACATGCACGCCATAAGCCGTCATGTCGGCGATACTGTGCGCCGCGGCGAGGCAATCGGGACAATCGGCAAAAAGGGCAATGTCACCAACGAGCATCTGCATTTCGAGGTGTCGCTGTCCGAAGCCAACGATTCCAATGTGCCGAATAAGACGGTCAATAACGAACTCTGGCAAAAACCGCTTCCCGATTGCGGCACTATAGTCGGCAAAATAGTTGATAGCGCAGGCAACCCCATTCCCGGCGCCAGGATTTATGGCGTGGAAAAGCCGGTGCCGACCGAATCGCCGTTTTCATTCGCGGAAAGCTATCGCGACCAGGTCAATCCCAGTCCGGCTTATAATGAAAATTTCGTCATCGCCGATGTCCCCGCCAGCGATTATTTCCTGTGGGTCGAGGATAGCGGCCAGAAATTCGCGGTTAAAGCCAAAGTAGCGGCCGGCATGGTTACGCAGGTTAGGCTGGTTGATAAACTGTATAAACCTGTAATGCCGGATACTACGGATAGCGAGAATCAATAAATTAAAATTACTTTCTGGTTTTTATAACCAATAACAAATCAAATTACAAGTTGAAAGCCGTCGGGTGAGGTCGAACTTGTACCAAAAGATTAACAGATTGCTGCTTCGCTTCGCTCCTCGTAATGACAACCTTTTGAAGTCATTGCGAGTCCCGCGATTAGCGGGGCGAAGCAATCCGTCTCCTACGTAAACCGAGCTATTTAATGGCATTTTCTTTCTAATGGCACAACCTCAGGTCGACCTATAGCACTATAAATAGCTACTTAATACCTTTATCAAATGGGCAAATGCCTATAGTTTGTGGATCTAAAGGAATGGCAGCCGTTGGATTAATAATATAATGCCAGTGAGGTTTATCTTTAGGCTCAAAGATGTTTGGTATTTCCGGACCGTTGTACCCCATTTCTTTGGCTTTAATGAAAACAGCAATATCATGTGCAGTGTATTGATCAAGAATGCTTTTATTAATACAATCATTAAATCTTGTAATTATTGCGCTTATCTCTGGATAATTAATAATTTCATTATTCATGTCTTCAAAAGAATTAGCAAAAAAATCATAAAATATAGCCAAAACAAATGGTAAATTTTTGTATTCATTGACTATATTAGTTATGGCCCTATATTGATTAGCGCCTTTTATTAATGCCGAATCGCATGCTTTTTTAACTAAAGCCGATACCGGTATATCGAAATGCGAATTTGGTTCTAAATTACCTACTGTCAATGAAAGATGTTGTTTTTTTTCTATTTCATCTCCATTAGAATTGATAATTATCGTATTACAAAAACCAGCCGAAAATATTGTCTTAACTTCGCATAAAATTTTAATTTCACCTTTGATAACTAAATAATCGGGACAGCTTGAAATTGATTTGTGGTCTAATTTTTGTAAAATAAAACCCAGACTCTCGAAGATTGTTTTAGTATCTTTTTCGTTAGCTTCTGAAATTCTTGTTATTTCTTTTTGGTCTATCATTAAATCCCTTTTTAAATATCTTGGCACATAGGTAACTGAATATACCGGTCACATTTGATAACACTCTTTAAAATCCCCTGAGGCCAAAGATATACGAAATTATGAGGATAGCAAGTAATAAATAATTGCAACACTTGTTTTGCAGGTCACACCACGAAAGCCGTGACCTAACTGATAGGCGAAGCGGTAGAGCTGTTAAGAAAAATTGTATTTATGAATATGATGATTTTTACTGGAAGGGAATAGCGTGATTTTGTCGTGTCGTCACGTTAGTGATGCTTCAAGTTATCGAATGAAGGCCGTACGCGATCAGTCCCAAAATATTTATTTTGCTTTTATAAAAATTTATTATATATTTTTCTATTGAGTGTAGTAGCGAGTTTAAGTTGTAAGCCAAACCCCCGTGGTTTGGCAGTTGATGTTAGCGGCCGGGATAAAATGGCAGATGCGAAAATCTTAATCGGCACTTCGGGCTATTCTTTCGCGGATTGGGTCGGCCCGTTTTATCCAGAGAAAATCGAAAAAGGGAAGATGCTCGATTATTACCTAGATCATTTCAAAACGGTCGAGATAAATTCAACCTATTACCGAATTCCTCATGCCGCCGTGTTTTATCATCTCGTTAATAAGGTTCCCGATGATTTCGAATTCATAGTCAAGACGCATCGTTCGTTTACTCATGACCGTAAGGATCTCAAGGAGCCAACTGGCCAGTTCAACGAGGCGATCAAACCGATGGGCGAAAGCGGGCAATTGAAAGGCTTATTAGCCCAATTTCCCTGGTCGTTCAAATTCTCGCCGGCTAATCTTCAGTATATTCTCGATGGCAAAGATTATTTCGGCGATCACCCGCTATTCGTGGAATTCCGCCACGATAGCTGGGACAAGCCGGAGGTTTACGCTTCGCTTAAGGAAAACCGTATCGGTTTCTGCTGTGTGGATGAACCCGCTTTGGAACACATGTTCCCGTCTGTAGCTTTGGCAACTACTGAGACTGCTTATATCCGGTTTCATGGCCGGAACATGGTTGATTGGTGGAAACCGCGGCCAGGTAGTAATCGCTATAACTACGATTATAAAAAAGAAGAACTTGCCGATTGGATAAAAAAGATCAATAAATTGAAACAAAACGCGGAGAAAGTATACCTTTTTTTTAACAACTGCCATCACGGGCAGGCGGTGAAAAGCGCGAAACTTATGCAGGAGATGCTTCAACTGGAACTATGAAAAGCAGGATTATCAGAATTTTATTCTATGGTATTTTGGTCTGGCTGGTGTCCGCCTCATATGGCTATTATCAATCATCGATTAATGGCGGCGGCGGCGACTATAATCTGCCTAATGATAACAATTTTGTTACCGCGGCGCTGGAGAAGTTCACTCCCGGGGAGGTTAATCTTAAGGCCAAAGCGGCCCTGGTCATGGATGCCGAAACGGGCGAGATTATTTATGCCAAAAATCGCGATCTCCAGTTACCCGTTGCCAGCCTGACTAAGCTGGCAACCGCCCTGGTCGTCCAGAAAAGCAATCCTGATTTTACCGGCGAGATTACAATAACTAAAGCCGATGTGACGGCAGCTAACCGGACCAAGCTATATTGGGGTGAAACTATCAGCTTAGACGATTGTTTATACCTTACCTTGATGTGTTCCGATAACGCGGCGGCCAGAGCTTTAGCCAGGTCTACGGGCATGAGCAATGAGGATTTCTTAGCCGCTATGAACGATCTAGCAGATGAACTGGGTATGAAAAGTACATGCTACACCGACCCCACCGGGCTGGATGCCGGCAATATTTCCACAGCAACCGATTATATTAAGTTAATAAACAAGGCTTATCAAAATCCGGAAATTTCGAAAATATCGGCTACTAAAAGCTATCAGTTCAAAGCTTTGAATAAAAATATTACGCATACCTTGTATAATACCAATCGTCTGCTAAACAGCCATTGGAATATTAAAGGCGGCAAAACCGGTTATATCAGCCAGGCCGGCTATTGCCTCGCGCTCGATATCTGTGATGATACCGGCCGGCGGATTAACGCGGTCCTGCTGGGAGCGCCCTCCAATCGTTACCGTTATCGGGATGCCGATCAGTTGTTGGCCTATGCCACGCGGAATTAGCTTATTATTCCATATAACTTTCCCTGTTTATATTCATAATTCAACTTGACGGCGGTTTGGTCGATTATTATATTAGCCGCCGTTGTCAAATGCCGATATCGGGCATAAACAACGGCTTAAGTTCTTTGTCAATGAAAGTAGATTCGGTTGTGGATCATGTCCCGAACCGGAATAATTGGCCGGAGTAGCTCAGTTGGTAGAGCAGCTGATTTGTAATCAGCCGGTCGGGGGTTCAAATCCCTTCTCCGGCTTAAAAAGTTTTCGGCGGAAAGGGATATCAGCCGGAAGCGGTTTTAGATCGAATATTTTAGCAATACTGGAGAGGTTCCCGAGCGGCCAAAGGGAACAGACTGTAAATCTGTCGGCTCAGCCTTCGGAGGTTCGAATCCTCCCCTCTCCATGTTTGGCAGCTATTTATATTGTAATATGGTATAGGCAACATTTCCATCCTTCGCTTTTCAGGAACCTCCGATGACCTCCAATAACTATTCTAATGCAATCTAAAATGGTTCAAAGATCAGCGCGGTTTCAGCGCGGAAAAGCCTGAGATTTTATTATTTTAAAATTTTCCATTAATATCTTGACTAAGAATTAGACACACTAAGCATATGAACCTTTATCTGACTATAATAAGGATGGGAGAGATGTACTCAGTCCAAGTTTTATATTGATTATAGAAATTTTGATTTACGGTAGCTTTCATACATAATGGCCGAGAATTAATAGCATTATATAGCGATCCGTTACCAACTGGGTTAATCGAGTAATTTTCTATTAACTTTCTAACATAAATACTGGAGCTTCTCAAATTCCTATAAAATTATGCCAATACTAGAAATTTGTTATAATTAGTGCTAATTACTTCTTTTAATAGTTAATTGGGTGATCCAAATTAACATCTTTCGACACCCCAGATATACCCATGATTATAGACATGTCATTGGAGAGGGAAAGGCGGGGGGAATCGAATCCCATTATCTCTATCACAAGGGCAACAAGTTAAATCATGGTGCGTCGATAATGTGTCGATAAATGATATTGATTGGGAATTATTGAAAATAAATACAGGTAAATTGTACTAACCTAAAAGCGGAAAAGACTCTCCCCCGAATTTTATACCCATCTCTTTAAGCATCTTAAATGGAGGAATACCGCCGGCAAATATAAAAACATAGTCATTATCAATTCCTATTGTTTCGCGTTCCATTTCCAGAACGACGGATTTCTCTTTAATCTCGATGACATTCGATTTGAATAGAGGTTTTATTTTCTTTTTCGCGATCATTTCGTTGATCCGTTCTTCGTTTTTCTTTTTAATTCTTAAGAACTTCGACTTGCGGTAAGAGATAGTCACGCGATTTTTTTTCTGGCTGGCCAGGCCCACGGCGGCTTCTATCGCGCTATCGCCGCCCCCAACAATAAGAATGTCGTTATTTTGATAAGATTGGGCATCAATCAGCTGATAAAACACTTTCGGCAGATCCTCACCGGCGGCCCCAAGTTTCCGCGGCGTCCCCCGCCGTCCCATCGCTAATACCACGAAATTTGATTTTATGCTGCCGTCCTTGTATGATAATTCGAAATGTCGGTTGCGCTTGTGAACTGATTCAATTTTGGTATTAGCTTTTATCTGAATATTATTCGTATTGATAATCTCTATCCATATTTCCAGGAGAAATTCCTTGGAGTATTCGGCCTTATCGAGCTTGCCATATAGCGGTATCTCCACCGGCTGAGTCATCACCAGCTTGCGGCGAGGGTACTGAAGTATCGTACCGCCAGGCTCCTGTTGATCGATAACTATATAAGACAGATTATTTTGAATTGCGGTAAGAGCCGCCGATAAACCGGCAGGCCCGCCGCCAACTATAATAACCTCATAATCTATTTCAGGCGATTTTTCCACTTTTTTCTCGGCAATACGTTCTATTACCATTTTGCC
>Ga0299912_10000860_pt1 | contig 24787 bp, 26 predicted proteins | sample RVTome_2_FD_207667 | JGI IMG/M metagenome (GOLD analysis project Ga0299912, IMG submission 207667) | Soil microbial communities from uranium-contaminated site in the Upper Colorado River Basin, Wyoming, United States - RVT95D214 (version 2) ... | reverse complement strand
GGCGGTGGCGGGCGCATCCCCTTTGCGGCGTTGATGCCGCGCGCCGCGCAAAGGGCCGCGATTCGCCCCCGGCGCGCCGTATGTTTCGCCAAAATAAAAAAAAGTGACGAAACGAAGCCAAATTATCCTTATTTTTCAAAGGGCGGTGTTTTTGCGGAGCCTGAACAAGGGCCGTGTTGAAGGGCGGGGCGGCGGTCATTGGGTTTTCTTTCATCGTCGTTTTTTTGTTCACTTGGCGGCAGAATTAGGAATATATAGCATATTTAGGTAAAAATATCAATACCCGCGTAAACGAGGCTATTTATTGGCCTGGGTTGTTGACGAGGATCGTCCAAATGGCGACACGCCATAGCCCTTCATGGTAGTGTTTCGCATTGGTTGGCACTACCGTATCAAAATCCCCACGGACTGCCTGGACGAAATGAAAAATATACGCCGTGAGCACACATCAGCATAACCCTGACGAGTTCTTGAAGGCCCCTTCAGGGATTGATGTTTTCGGCGATATAGCTCACAGCGTGGCCAGCGGCATTGGATACCATAACGGCCCCATAAAGCTTCAAAATGGGTTTCCGGGTGTGAAAGGCTACGGTTTTCTTCATGTTGAAGGTAATAGCAACCGTATGAAACAGATCAATGGTCTTGGTTTTTCAAATTTCTGCGATTACGCGTACTTCGTCAGCCATGAATACGATTGGATTGGGCGAGGCGAAAACGGCCGCTTAGTGCTTGTGCGAAATCATGATGGATATGAACTGTCGCTCATTATTCAACATCGACCGAAAGATGGGTATTGGAGCATTGTGACGGGAATACCGCGTCGGGCGACAAGAGTAGAAAAACTGTGGGAGAGAATGCGAACGGGTGGGAGCGAACCCACACCTAACGTTGTCGAGAAACGCAACCGCCTTGAGACCTTGACGCTGACAAAAAAACCTTAACCCTCGACGTCAACGGGTCCTAACGCTTACGGCATCCGCATACCCACGTATTATAGTTCTATGGCGCACATTATCAACCATAATCTTGGTGTCACGTGATACCATAAAAACGGTATTTGTTGTTTGTCTAGAGGGGGGAAATAGCTCATGACAATGAATCAGGATGTCCGGTCATGACGACCCCAAAACGCTTGCGCTCCGTCGTGGCGACGGCGGCCCCATTTACCTTGCGCCTTGTGTGGGATGACGGCTCACAGCAAGACGCCGATCTGAGCGGCCTGATTTCCCGCTCCCGCCACTTCGGCGCGTTCAAGGATGATGCGCAAGCGTTTGCGCGGGTGAAGGTGGCCAACTGGGGCCACGGCGTGGAATGGGAAAACGGCCTGGACTACGCCGCCCAAAACCTGGCCCATATCGCCGACGAACAGCAAGACATGGACGCCGAGGCCTTTAAGGCTTGGCAGGACGCCCTGGATTTGAGCAACCCGGAAGCGGGCGAAGTGCTAGGCTACAAACTGGCGCAGATCAAGAATTTCCGCTCAGGCGATGCAAAAATTCCGGTGGCCGTGCGCATCGCCTGCCGGGCGCTGGCGTTGGATAAAACGACGTTCTTCGCCCATGTGCACCCGCGCCGCAAAGCGGGCCGCCCGCAAAATGGCCGGGCGGCTTGAGCTTCGCGCCATTTTGACCCGATCATCCCTCCAACAAATCATTGACCCGCTTGGGCAGTGAACCTAGTAATGAGCGTCACCATAAGATGTAAAGACGTAAGGAATTCGCGACCGCCATGAGCCAGCCCGGCAAACCCGGCGATTTTGCCAACCCAGCCTATGCCCCCGGCGCGTGGTCGCTGGCGGGCGAACGCGTGCGTTTGGCCGAGGACGCGCCGCTGCGCCTCGACAGCGGCGTCGAGCTGCGGGGCGTCGATATCGCCTATCAGACTTGGGGCGAGCTGAACGCCGACAAATCCAACGCCGTTTTGGTTTGCCATGCGCTGACGGGCGATCATTTCGTGGTGGGCAAACATCCCATCACCGGCAAGGACGGCTGGTGGGAACAGGTCGTCGGCTCAGGCAAGGTCATCGATACGGATCGTTATTTCGTCATTTGCTCAAACATTTTGGGCGGCTGCATGGGTTCCACCGGGCCGCAGGCCATCAACCCCGAAACGCATCAACCGTGGGGGCTGCATTTTCCGGTCATCACCATCGGCGATATGGTGCGCGCACAAAAGCTATTGATCGACCATTTGGGCATCGAGCAGTTGTTCGCCGTGGTGGGCGGGTCCATGGGCGGCATGCAGGTTTTGGAATGGGCCTTTCAGTATCCTAAAAACGTGTTTGCGGCGGTGCCCATCGCTACGGCGGCGCGGCACAGCGCGCAAAACATCGCGTTTCACGAAGTGGGCCGCCAAGCGATCATGGCCGACCCCGATTGGTGCGGCGGCAATTATCTGGCCGAAGGCAAACGCCCGCACCGGGGCTTGGCGGTGGCGCGCATGGCCGCGCACATCACCTATTTGTCGGAAACGACGCTGACGCGCAAATTTGGCCGCAACCTACAAGACCGCGACGCCGTAACATACGGTTTTGAAGCGGATTTTCAGGTGGAAAGCTATTTGCGCCACCAAGGCTCGACCTTTGTCGATCGCTTCGACGCCAATGCGTACCTGATCATCACGCGCGCCATGGATTATTTTGACATCGCCGAGCGTTCGGGCGGGCAATTGGCCAACGCGTTCAAGGATACGCCGGTACGCTTTTTGGTCATGTCGTTCACCTCGGATTGGCTGTATCCCACGCGCGAAAACCGCGAGATTGTGCATGCGCTGAACGCGGGCGCGGCCAACGTCAGTTTCGTGGAAATCGAATCCGACAAAGGCCACGATGCGTTTTTGCTCGACGAGCCGGATTTTCACAAGGTGTTCGAAGGCTTCTTGGAAGGCTGTGCCGAACATCGCGGTTTGCAAAGGAAATCGCTGTGATGATGCTTGCGAACCCCAAAGCCATTCGTGTCGATCTGCAACTGATCGCCGATATGATCGAGCCGGGCACCCGCGTGCTGGATGTCGGCTGCGGCAACGGCGCGCTGCTGGAATATCTGTGGCGCGAAAAGCAAGTCGATGCGCGCGGCATTGAAATCAGCACCCAAGGCGTGCAGGCTTGCGTGTCGGCGGGCCTGTCGGTGGTGCAGGGCGACGTGGAAGAAGATCTTTACAACTACCCCGACGGCGCGTTCGACTATGTGATCCTCAGCCAGACCTTGCAGGCTATGATGGACCCCAAGGCGATGATCGAGCAGATGACGCGCATCGGCAAACACGTGATCGTGTCGCTGCCCAACTTCGCCTATTGGCGGCTCCGGCTTTACATCATGTTCAAGGGCCGCATGCCGGTGAGCGAAAACCTGCCCTATGAATGGTATGACACGCCGAACATTCACTTTTGCACCATTCGCGATTTCGTGAATTTGGCCAAGGCCATGGGCCTGACCATCGAACGCAGCCTGTTTTTGGATGACGAGGGCGCTTCGCGCACCATCGGCAGCTCCATCGCGATGGCCAACTGGTTCGGCGAGCAGGCGGTGTTTTTGCTGCGTAAGTAAGCGTTGGCCATCGCGTTTACGATGGCGCACGCGGCTTCACCGCGTTGCTTTGGGGCCAACTGGTTCGGCGAGCAGGCGGTGTTTTTGCTGCGCAAGTAACGTTCCAACAACTACCGTCATGCGCGGGCTTGACCCGGAGATCATCTCTTTAATCGTCACCACCGGGCCACCGGGCCCAGCGGCGCTGGCCCGGCGGTAAACTTCACGACCCGGTGGTCCAAGATTTCAAGTGATGACTTAAAGACGTGGATGCGCGGGTCAAGCCCGCGCATGACGGTCAATGCTGAAATGTTAAACCTAAGTATGATCGCGCCGATGCCCGATGCTGCGTTGCCCGCCGCCGCTGGTGGGAGGGGCCAGGGCGAAGGCGCGTTTGGTCGCGCGTTCGCCGGTCAGTTGCCCGGCATAGATTTCCTTGGCGACTTCGATCAGCACCACGCCGCCGAACGCGGGGAATAGGCGGCGGCCGACTTGTTCCCATGCCGCCGCCGCACTGAGCATCAGGCGCGCGCGGCTGGGCGGCACATAAAGCCCGATTTGCGAACGTACCGGCGTGAACATGTTGTCGCGCAGCAGCCGCGAAAGCTGGCTCTGAGAATAGGGCTGGCCGTGGGCGAAGGGGCTGCGTTCCAGGCGCGCCCAGATGCCGCGCCGATTGGGCGCGACGATGATCAGCCGCCCGCTGTCGGACATCACCCGCCATACCTCGCGCAGCATGTGGCGCAGTTGCTCGGCGCATTCGACAGAATGCACCATCAACACACGGTCCATGGAAAGATCGGGAAACGGCAGTTGGCTTTCATCGACCAGCGCGGTCAGGCCCGGTTCGTTCGGCGGCCAGTGCAGCACGCCCTGGCGCGCGGGCATGGCGGCGACGGTGCGCATCGCTTCGGGGCGGAATAACCCTAAGTACGGTGTGGTATAGCCTACGCCCAGCACGTCCATGCCGGCCACGTCCGGCCACATTTCGCGCAGATTTTGGCGCACAATGCGCTGCGCCACTTGGCCCATGGGGCTGGCGTAAAATTCTCTCAGATCGACGGCATCCATCCACATGATGGTCGAGTGTAGCAGAGGGCGTCAAAAGGATGATAGTCTTCAGCAAAAGAATTCTGCGTTTAAAGAGGTCAACGATGAACGAAGCGGAAATCCTCAGCGTCCTGGTGCTGAACGACAATTATGTGCACCTGATCCATGACCCGGCCACGGGTAAGACCGCCTGTGTGGACCCGGCCATTGCGCCGCCGGTGATCGCGGCGGCCGAGGCTCGCGGCTGGTCCATCAGCCATATCCTCATCACCCATCCGCACGCCGACCACACCGATGGCGTGCCGGAAATTGTCGCCAAGTTTGGCGCGCAAGTTTATGGTTCGCGCCCGGACATGGCGCTCATTCCTCACTGCACAAACGGTATTGGCGAGGGCGATGTCGTATCCGTGGGCGGGCTGAGCTTCCACGTGCTTGACGTGCCCGGCCACACCGCCCATCACGTGGCGTATTATTTTAAAGAACAAGCGGCGCTGTTTTGCGGCGACACCTTGTTTTCGCTCGGCTGCGGGCGTCTGTTCGGCGGCACGGCGGAGCAGATGTGGGACAGCTTAAAAAAGCTGCGCGCCCTGCCCTTGGATACGCGAGTGTATTGCGCCCACGAATACACCAACGCCAACGCCGATTTTGCGCTGAGCGTCGATCCCTTAAACGCCGATTTGCGCGCCCGCGCCGACGAGGTACAGGCTTTGCGCGAACGCGGTCTGCCCACGGTGCCGTCGCGCCTGGAAAGCGAAAGACGCTGCAATCCGTTTTTGCGCTGCGACGTGGCGGAGTTTCAGGCGCAACTGGGCCTGAAAGGTCAAGAGGCCGCAAGCGTATTTGCCGAAGTCCGCCGCCAAAAAGATCATTTCTAATTTGGGATTAGAACCATGAAACTCTACACGTCCTTGACTTCACCCTATGGCCGCAAGTGCCGCATCGTCGCCCAAGTGGCGGGCGTGGCGGATTCGGTCGCCGTGACCCAAGTCGATTACAAATCCGAAGCTTACGGCGCGGTCAATCCGCTGAAAAAAGTTCCGGCGCTGGAGCTGGATGACGGCACGGTGCTGATCGACAGCCCGGTGATCTCGGCCTATCTCGCCAGTCTCGGCGACACCGCCAAGGTGCTGCCCAGCGATGCTTTGGCCAAGTGGAAAAGTCTGGCGCTTGAAGCATTGGCCGATGGCATTACCGACGCGGGCGTGATGATCTTCGTGGAGCGCCGCCGCGACGAAAACCCGCAATCGAAAGCGTGGATCGAAACGCAATCGGTCAAGATCAACACGGCGCTCGACGCCATCGAGACCCAGGCGGCAAGTTTTAAGGATCGCACCGACATCGGCGTGTTGGCCGTGGCGTCTTCGGTGGCGTGGCTGGAATTTCGTTCCATCGTGCCGGGTGTGCGCGATGGCCGTAAAAATTTGAGCGCGTGGCTGGATGCCATTTCAGCGCGCGATTTTATGGTCAACACCGCCCCGCCGCCGGACGCTTGAAATTAAGATGCTTAAATTAGGCGACCACCAAGCAAGACCACACCCGCCGCCGCCGCGAACATCCAGGCGCGCGCCCCCGCTTGCCATGCCCAGGCGGTGAGACTCAAGGGACCAAGCGCGATGATCGCGACAGCGAGCCAGGCCGAATTCGGCGCGGCCCAGATGGCGTGTCCGGTCATGAGCTGCACACCCCAAGCGCCCAGCGCGCCCAAGCCCAGCACGGCGGCGGGGCTGCGCCAAGGCTGCACCGCGCACACGCCTTGCACGTAAGCCGCCATGCGCACGACAATGAACGCGATGAACAGCGCCAGCGCCGCCACCTGCAACGGCGGCACGGGGCGGGCCAGATGGACCAGCGCTTCGAGCGGCGCCCAACTGAGCGCGGCCAGAATGCCGAGGATAAGGCGGGCGTTCATGGCTTGATCTTAAGCCATTTCTTAAGCCATGTATTGCCCGCCGTTGGCCGACAGGGTGGAGCCGGTGATGAAACCCGCTTGGTCCGAGGCCAAGAATACCACGCAGCGCGCAATTTCTTCCGGCTCGCCCAAACGGCCCACGGGGATGTGGGGCAAGATATGACCGTTGAGCACGTCTTCGGGAATGGCTTTGACCATGTCGGTGGCGATGTAGCCGGGCGCGATGGCGTTGACGGTGATGCCCTTGGCGGCGCTTTCCTGGGCCAGCGCTTTGGTGAAGCCGATCATGCCCGCCTTGGCGGCGCAATAGTTGCTCTGGCCCATCTGGCCCTTTTGTCCGTTGATCGATGAAATGTTGATGATGCGTCCGAAGCCGCGCGCCCTCATGCCTTCGATCACGCTGCGCGTGGTGTGGAACAGCGCGTTCAAGTTGGTGGTGATGACCGCGTTCCAGCTTTCCAAATCCATTTTGTGCAGCATGGCGTCGCGGGTGATGCCCGCGTTGTTGACCAACACGTCGATGGGGCCGATGTCGGCCTCGACCTGGGCGAAGCTCGATCGGCATGCGGCAAAATCATCGACATTGAGCTTGAAGACATGAACGCCATGTTCGGCCGCGAACGCATGGGCCGCGTCGTCATCGCCATAGTACGCGGCGGCGACCGTGAAACCCGCGTCCTTAAGCGCGATGGAAATGGCCGCGCCGATGCCGCGAGTGCCGCCGGTGACGAGTGCCGTTCGGGTCATAATCAGTGCTCCGGTATCAATCGCGCTCTACGCATAAGGCGATGCCCATGCCGCCGCCGATGCACAAGGTGGCGAGTCCCTTTTTAGCGTCGATGCGGTTCATTTCATAGAGCAGCGTCACCAAGATGCGCGCGCCGCTGGCGCCGATGGGATGGCCCAAGGCGATCGCGCCGCCGTTGACGTTGACCTTGGCCACATCCCATTTCACCGCTTGATTGACGGCGCAAGCCTGGGCGGCGAAGGCTTCATTGGCTTCGATCAGGTCGAGATCACCCACCGACCATCCGGCTTTTTTCAACGCCGTGTTCGACGCCGGTATCGGCCCGGTGCCCATCATTGCGGGCGCAACCCCGGCGGTCGACCATGACACGATGCGCGCCAGCGGTTTCAGCCCGCGCCGTTCGGCTTCGGCAGCGCTCATGACCACCACCGCCGCGGCGCCGTCGTTGATGCCTGAAGCATTGCCCGCCGTCACCGTGCCCTCGACGGAAAACGCCGGGCGCAGGCCCGCCAGGATTTCCGCCGTGGTGCCGTGGCGCGGGTATTCGTCGCTATCGACGACGGTTTCGCCCGTGCGGGTCTTGATCGTGACGGGGGCGATTTCTTGATGGAACTTGCCCGCCTTTTGCGCCGCTTCGGCTTTTTGTTGAGAAGCTGCGGCGAAGGCGTCTTGGTCTTCGCGCGACAGCATGAATTCGGCGGCGACATTTTCCGCCGTGGCGCCCATGTGATAATCGTGGAACGCATCCCACAGGCCGTCTTGCACTAAGGTGTCGGCCAATTGCGCCTGACCCATTTTGGCGCCGCTGCGCAGGTAGATGCTGTGTTGCGATAGGCTCATGCTTTCCTGACCGCCCGCGACGACGATGGCGGCGTCGCCGGTCAGGATGGCTTGCGCCGCCAGCGCTACCGTGCGCAGCCCCGACCCGCATACTTGATTGACCAAGAATGCGGTTTTTTGTTCGGGGATGCCTGCCGCCATGGCGGCTTGGCGGGCGGGGTTCTGGCCTTGCCCGGCGGTGAGCACTTGGCCCAGCACCACTTCGTCGACATCCGCCGGATCGATGTTGGCGCGCTGCAACGCCGCGCGGATGGCGACGGCTCCCAGGTGATGCGCGGGCACGGTGGAAAGCGCGCCCATAAACGCCCCGATGGGGGTGCGGGCGGCGGATACGATGACGGCCTCGGTAGCGGGCATGGACACGGGCATGGCGGGGTTCCAAAACGGCAGTCTGAAAGGGAAAGCTTAAAGGGAGTCCCGGCGCGCGCGCAAGGCCTATTGCTGCACCGCACAAAAATGGCCGGGGTGGGTGCAGCATTTTTTCGTTGCAATGCAGCAAACGCAGGCACAGGATGTGCGGCACTGAACCTCCCTAGTGTGATGGTTTTGAAATACGGTGCATTAAAACACCGTATTTCAAAAGCTGAATCACCCTAGATACATGATGTTAGTGGCCTGCTTATCCCAGAAAGACGGGTAGCGTCTTTCTGGGGCAGGACACTAGGCTCGAATCAATGTAGATCACAACGCAGAGGGACCACCATGGCGGATGCCAAACGGGACGCGGCGCCCATCGTCATTAAAAAATATGCGAACCGCCGTTTGTACAATACGGCGACCAGCAGTTACGTCACCTTGGACCATTTGGCCCAGATGGTGCGCGACGGTGTGGATTTTCAGGTCTTCGATGCGAAGTCGGGCGAAGACATCACCCGCCAAGTGCTGACGCACATCATCGTGGAAGAAGAAAACAAGGGCGAGAACATGCTGCCCCTGAGTTTTTTGCGCCAACTGATTTCGCTCTATGGCGACAGCATCCAGGCGATGGTGCCGGGCTATTTGGAACAATCCATGAAAGCCTTCGCCGGCAATCAAGAGCACATCCGCGAGATGATGGAAAAGACCTTTGGCGCGGCCACCGTCGCAGACGGCAATCCGCTTAAAGCTTTCGAGGATATGACGCGGCAAAATATGGCTCTGTTTGAAAGCGCCATGAAAAGTTTTAGTCCGTTCGTTTCGCCGAACGCTGCAAAAGCTTCAAGCGGCGCTAAAACAACCGAGGCCGCGAACGAAGACGATATGGACGCCATGCGTGAACAGCTCAACAAGCTGCAACAGCAATTGGACAAGATGTCCAAGAAGGGCTGAACGGCCAGCCGTCGCTTATGGTGAGGTCAGGGCAAAATCATCCATCGATAATTTTGATGAACCGGATCACAGTTCCAATTTACATTGTTTTTTTGCGGACTGAAAAGCGCTTATCCGTCATTGCGAGCCCCCGAAGGGGGGCGCGGCAATCCAGAAAGAGGGAGGCTAAGTCCGTCAAATGGCTCTGGATTGCTTCGCTTCGCTCGCAAAGACAGGTGCTTATTGGGCGATAAGGATTGATGATTCTGCTCTGATGGTGAGACGCGCCAGTGGCCCACTTGTCCCAGAAAGTCGCTACTCGTCTTTCTGGGACAAGCAGGCCACGAACATCATGAGCCACGCTAGCGCATAGACGAATCGTGTTGCAGGAAACTCTGAGACAATATCCCTCTATAGGGGACTACGGTCGGCGCGGCGGTGCGGCGATCACATTCATGTTCATATTCCCGCAGGTGGCGACGGCGGTCGGGTCCGAAATAATCCTCGGACTTGACGAACGGTCGGGGTTGCTCGATGGTCGCGCGGATGTGCGAGAGGACCGTATTTGCGGAAACGGGCTTGACCAGATATTCCGTGACCCCGGCATCACGGGCTTCGGCAATGCGCCACTGTTCAGAATATGCAGTCAGCATGATGATGGGGATGAATCTGTGCGTTGCAGAGGGGGAGCTTCGCACCATTCGGGCGACCTCAGCGCCGTTCAACGGCGTCATGTCCCACTCCATCAACATAATGTCGGGCGACCAGTCTTTTATGATTTTGAGGGCATCTGCGCTATCGGGTGCTTCTTTGATTCGCTGAACGCCAAATGATTCGAGAATGTGACGGATCGTGGTGCGCATGAACGCGTTGTCGTCGGCGATCATGAAATTGAGTTTTTCCAACTTGTTTCGCAGTTTCATGTCGAAATCTCCAACTTCATATTTTAGCTACATGACCGTTTCCTTAACCTGGGCCTAAAAAAGGAAGCTAATGGTTGTACAGTTTATCAAAAATAATCCCATAAGGTTAGGGGCGTGGCTTGAGCGCGCATTGCTAATACCTATGGAAAAAAATAGGGGGGGATGGTTGCTCAGTAAAATATTTTCAAGGACTTGTGGGGAATGGTATTGCAATACGCCCGCGTATAACCGGGTTGATCGCACAAATTTTTTTTGTGGATAACTATCGTGCTGAGAGCATGCGCGAGTAGCTCAACAGGCTGCAGCAGCAATTGGATACGCCCCCGGCGTTAATACAAAATGCGCATATGCAGTTATCCGATCTGAGACAGGTATCTTTTATAGGGGACTTCGTTCGGGGCGTAGGAGCGGCGTTCAAATTCATATCCCCGCATTCTGCGGCGGCGGTCCGGGCCGAAATAATCCGCCGCCTTTATGAACGGTCTGGGTTTTTCAACGATGGTGCGGATGCGCGACATCACGGATTTAGCGGATACGGGTTTGGCTAGATATTCCGTAACCCCGGCATCACGCGCTTGCGCAATGCGCCATTGCTCGGAATGTCCGGAAATGAGGATGATGGGCAGGAACCGTTCCGAATCACGGTGGGAATTACGCACCATTTTGGTGAATTCAATGCCATTTAAGGGGGACATTTCCCAATCGATAAGAACGATGTCGGGTGACCAACTTTGCATGATCTTGAACGCTTCGGCGCCGTCGGGCGCCTCTTGAAAGCGTTGCGCGCCGAAATATTCAAGAAGGCGTCGAAGTGTGGTGCGCATGAATGCGTTGTCATCGATAATCATAAAATTGACTTTTGCCCAGTTGCTACGCTGTTCCATACCTCAACTCTCCAATTAGGGTGATTTGCGGATCGCGCTCCCTTTGGCTTTTTCATGATAACGTTATTAAACTTAAGCGTGCGTATGATAGCGAGCAACTTATGGAACAGCACTACGTAATATGTATTATTAAATGTATTTATCATATTGATAATACGGGGGATAAACACAGGTTATATCCTTGATGCCTCTTGTGTTTGTATAGATATGGTTTTTCAGCCATAGGGACGCTCAAAAAAATATCTGTGGATAACTTTTAGGGAAGTCTTGGTGGTGAATAAGGTGGGGGCTTGCGATTGCTCAGGGCAGTTCGCGCAGCACCCGCAGGCCAAAAAAGGCTGAACCTAGAAAATCATTTTGATGCGCCGGGACGCCTCAAGGACATCATCAGCCGGAGCCTTGCTTTCAAATTCAATGGCGCGGTTCATGTAGTCAAGCGTGCGCATTTGCGACAAAACGGCGGCCCCGCTAACCCGGCCTGAGCGGATCGGTAAATCAAATCCGGAGAGTTTGTCCGTCTTTGAGGTGATCGGGCAGACCATCACCAGCCCGGTGCCGATGTTGAAGGTGGATTGCGATACGACCAATCCATAATGCGGCCCCTTCATTTCAGACCCGACTGAGGGTTGCCAATTGAGATGGACGATATCGCCTTGCTGTGGCGTGTAGCCGCGCGTGAAGTCATCGCCGCGCTTTGCCATTTTACAGACGTTCCTTGCCCGTGGGCTCGTCGTTCAAAAACCATGCGGTGTCTTTTTTTGCCGTATCGCGGTCATATCCGACCAACATATCGTCTAAAGACTGGGGTCGGTTGTGGCGGGCGTCGTCTAAGGCCTTGGCAAGGATATCGAGGCGCATCACGACAAAACGTTGATCCCGGCGGTCAACCTCGACCGCACCAGACTTCCACGCCGCATCCCAAACCCGCGCGGGGGATTTGTTGATGGCGGTTGTCGTGAATTTTTCGTTGGGGCTCAACACATTGACCATGGGGCATCCTGTCGGCAAAAGTACATATAATCCAGATTATCAAGATTGTATGTGTTTTGGCGGGGAGCGTCAATGCAGGGGGCGTCAATACCGTGAGATTTAAGGCAGTTCGCGCAGCACCCGCAGGCCGATGCCGTAACTGCGCACGCGTGCGTCATTTTTAAAGCGCCATGCTGAGCGAACGTTTTTCGAGAAATAATACCAAGAGCCGCTGCGCATCACGCGCTGCACGCAATCGCCGGTGAGCCGCGCGCTGCCATCGCTGGGCGCGCCGTCGTGGGTGGGGTTCCAGCAGTCTTGCACCCATTCCCACACGTTGCCGTGTACGTTGTAGAGCCCCCAGGGGTTGGCCTCGAAGCTATCCACCGGTTCGCTTTGGTGGCTGATGTCCGGGCCGCAGTTGCGACAGTTCGCTTTGCTCAAACCCACCTCGTCGCCCCACCAGAACTCGCTGGTGGTGCCGGCGCGGGCGGCATATTCCCATTCGGCTTCGGTGGGCAAACGGTAGGTTTTATTGGTTTTTTGACTGAGCCACGCTGCGTAATCGTTGGCTTCCGCCCAGGTGATGTTGATGATCGGACGGTTGCCCATGCCCCAGCCGTGATCGTCGGGCATTTCCGTTCCGCATCCGCCCGCGTCGAAACAGGCCTGCCATTCGTCGAAGGTGACTTCGAACATGCCGATGGCGAAGGCTTTATCGAAGGTGACAGTATGGGCGGGGCGTTCGTTTTTGTGCGGGCCGTCGTTGCCCATGGTGTAGCTGCCGGGCGGGATGATGGCCAGTTCCGGACATTCGGCGCAGTCCTTGATTCCGGCGTAGCGTTCGACCTTGAGCGGCGGCGCGGCGGACTCCGCACATGCGGCGCTGCCCAGCGTCATGCCCGCCAGCGCCAAAACCAATACCAGATGAAATGGTTTCAATTGCATAGCGGTGAGTTTAAGAGGGCTCGGCATCATTCGTCTAGCGTTGAATTGTTTTGGGCGATGGCCACGTTGCGTAAGAACGCTTGCACCTTGATGCGTTTGATGGGCGAGCCGGAAAACAGCTGGCGAAAGTGGGCGTCGTCGAGTTTCGCCAAGTCGGCAAGTTTTGGCGCGACCAGTTCCTCGCGCGGCTGAAACCAGGGCTGTGCGTGCGGCTGGGTGAACTTGGTCCACGGGCAGGCGGCCAGACAGGCATCGCAGCCATAAACCCGGTTGCCCATGCGCGCCGCCAAGGCGGGCTCGATGTCGCCTTGGTGTTCGATGGTCAGATAACTGACGCATTTGCGCGCATCGATTTGATAGGGCGTGAGCGCTTGCGTGGGGCAGGCGTCCAAACATGCGCGACACTGCCCGCAGTGATCGGTTTCGGGCGCGTCGGGTTCCAGCTCCAGCGTGCAAAACACTTCGCCCAGCAAAAGCCAAGACCCGAAGGTGCGGCTGACCAAGTTGGTGTGTTTGCCTTGCCAGCCCAGCCCGGCCAATTGGGCCAAGGGTTTTTCCATCACCGGGGCGGTATCGACGAAGACTTTCAGTTCGCAGCCGAACTCCGCCGCCATCCAGCGCCCCAGGTGTTTGAGGCGCTTTTTCACTAAATCGTGATAGTCGCGATTTTGCGCGTAACACGAAATCGTGGCGCAGTTCTTAGGCGCAAGATCGGGCATTTGGGCGGGGCCGTAATTGACGCCCAGCACGATCACCGATTTTGCGTCCGCCCACAAGCCATCGGGGCTGGCGCGTTCCGTCTGGCGCGGCTCCAGCCACGCCATCGTGCCGTGGCGGCCCTCGGTTATGAACCGTTTGAGGTTTTCGCTGTATTGCGCCTCAAGCCGGGCGGGGGCGAAGCCAATGGCGTCAAAACCAAGCTCTAGGGCTTTTGCGCGGATGGCGTCTTTTGCGCTTAAACGAGGGTCGGGAGGGGCGCTGGAAACGGGCATAAACGAGGCGGTCCTTGCCTTGGGCGTCAAAGATGTCTAAATCCTGGGCCAAAGATGGCTGGGGGACAAGTCCCAAGCCAGCGGGTTTATCGATACGGAGAAGGTTGTGAGCGCCCTAAATGCCAAAAAAGCCGTCGTGCTGTTGAGCGGCGGCCTCGATAGCGCCACCGTTTTGGCCCTGGCCCAAGCGGCGGGATATGACGTCCATGCGCTGAGTTTCCGCTACGGCCAGCGCCATTCGTTCGAGTTGACCTGCGCCGCCGCCATCGCGCAAAAAGCCCATGTGCCTCATGTGGTGCTGGATTTGAACCTGTCGCAGTTCGGCGGTTCGGCGTTGACCGGCGATATCGCCGTGCCTAAGGATCGCCTGGAATCCGAAATGGCGGGCAATATTCCCGTCACCTATGTGCCGGCGCGCAATACGGTGTTTTTGTCGTGCGCTTTGGCGTGGGCGGAAACGCTGAGCACCGGCGACATCTTCATCGGCGTCAATGCGCTCGATTACTCCGGTTATCCCGATTGCCGCCCGGCGTATATCGCCGCATTTCAGGCCATGGCCAATCTGGCCACCAAAGGCGGGGTCGAAGGCACGCTGCCGGTCATCATCCACACCCCGCTGATCGATTTGACCAAGGCCCAGATCATCGCCAAGGGGTTAAGCCTCGGCGTCGATTACGCCATGACCACCAGTTGTTACGATCCGGCCCCGGATGGCCGGGCGTGCGGCCATTGCGATGCGTGCCAGTTGCGCCTTAAGGGGTTTCGCGAAGTGGGGATCAAAGACCCATCCCGTTACCAAGAAGGCGCTTGAGACGATGGCATATGCGGTCAAGGAACTGTTTTATTCGTTGCAGGGCGAAGGCGCCAATAGCGGGCGCGCGGCGGTGTTTTGCCGCTTCGCCGGATGCAATTTGTGGTCGGGGCGCGAGCATGATCGCGCCGGGGCCGCGTGTGATTTCTGCGACACCGATTTTGTCGGCGTGGATGGCGACGGCGGCGCGAAATATTCAAGCGCCGAACGGTTGGCCGACGCGGTGGAAGAGATGTGGCCCGCACAAGCAACGCCAATGCAGCGCTTTGTCGTGCTGACCGGGGGCGAGCCGGGTTTGCAGGTGGACCGGGCGCTGGTGGATGCGCTGCGCAAACGCAGCTTTGAAATCGCTATTGAGACCAACGGCACGGTCGCGCTGCCCCGGGGCATTCATTGGGTTACCGTCAGCCCCAAAGGCGATGCGGCCTTGAAGGTCGGCGAAGGCGACGAGTTGAAGCTGGCGTTTCCGCAAGAAGGCGTTGATCCGGCCCGGTTTGCCGAATTGCCGTTCGATTATTTTTATCTGCAGCCGAAAGACGATGCAAACCGGGCGCGAAATACGGCCTTGGCGGTGGAATACTGCCGTTTGCACCCCAACTGGCGTTTAAGCCTGCAAACCCATAAACTGCTGGGCATCCGCTGAAGCGAAAGGTTAAAAACGCCGATGGACATCTACAAGATTTTTACCTTTGAAGCGGCGCACCGCCTGCCCAACGTGCCCGAAGGCCACAAGTGCGCGCGCCTGCACGGCCACTCGTTCGAAGTGACGCTGTTCGTATCCGGCCCGGTCGACGACGTGACCGGCTGGGTGGTGGATTTCGCCGACGTTAAAGCGGCGTTCAAACCTTATCTAAAGCAGCTCGATCATTATTATCTCAACGACATCGAAGGCCTGGAAAATCCCACCAGTGAAAACATCGCGCGCTGGATTTGGGCCAAGGTCAAACCGGGCCTGGCCGGGCTGAGCAAGGTTCAGGTCAAGGAAACCTGCACGGCGGGCTGCATCTATGCGGGCGAGGACGAGGCTTAAGCTTAAGTTTTGCGTTTTCCTTCGATGACGTCGATTTCGTCTTCGTCGATGGTCCACGGTTCGGCCCGCGCGGCGGCCGACCATTCTTGCATGGCGGGCAGCGCCTGCACCGCATCTCCATACGCCTGACACACCGGATTGAGCTTCACCGCGTAGGTGGTGAAACGCGATACCACCGGCGCGAACATGGCGTCGGCGATGCAAAATTCGCCAAACAGAAAATCGCCGCCATCGTTGAACTTGGCGCGGCACGCGCTCCACAGGGTTTCGATGCGCTTGATGTTTTCGGCCACGCCCGGATGCAACCCGCGCCCCGGATAATGGCCGCGGATGTTCATCGGCATGTGGCTGCGCAGTTTGCCGAAACCGGCGTGCATTTCGTTGGCCGCCGCGCGGGCCAGGGCGCGGGCGGCTTTGTCCTGGGGCCACAAGTGTGCGTTGGGCCATGTTTCGGCGGCGTATTCCAAAATCGCCAAAGTTTCCCAGATGACAACGCCGTCGTGTTCCAACACCGGCACCGTGCCGCTGGGCAGTTCGGCTTTGCGCGTGGTCCAGCCGTCGCCGAACAGGGGGACGAGCTCTTCATTAAATGCAATGCCCGCCACTTTGAGCGCCAGCCACGGGCGCAGCGACCAGCTCGAATAATTTTTGTTGCCGATGATGAGTGTCGGTTTGGCCATGACGCAATCCTTTCGCGGTTCAGCGCAAAAAGTGTCGCTTGAAGTCAAGCGCGGGTAAAGCGCGAAAATGTCATAGGACAATGGGGACAATGGGGACAATGGCCGTCAAGCCGCGCGGCTTATGGTTCGGGAACCTGGCTGGGTTTGCTCAGCACGTACCCGGTGACAACAACGATGACGGCCGCCATCATGGCGAGGGCGTACCCCGGCGTTTCGGAAAAGGCGATGACGAAGCCTAAGCTGCCGCTCATGGCGGCGATCGTATAGAGCTTTACGATACGGGGAATGACGCGGTGTTGATCCCATTGTTGTATGGCGGGGCCGAACGTCGGCAGGTTATACAGCCAGTCGTGCAGCCGCTCGGAACTTTTCGCAAAACACATCAGGGCCAAGATCAAGAACGGCACGGTCGGCATCACCGGCAACACCACGCCGACCATGCCGATGCCGACGAAGATCAGGCCCAGGCCGGTAAGAATGGGCCGTTGCCAGGAGGGCGTAGGCTTCGGGGTGGCCTTGGGGGCAGTCTTGGGGGAGATCCTTTTCATGGCGCTTTTCTGAGTCAGCCTCTCCCACGATAGGGTGAGACGCCTTGCTCTGGAATCCACACTCCCTTGGGGGCATCGCCGGTTTGATAAAAGACATCGATGGGGATGCCGCCGCGCGGATACCAATATCCGCCGATGCGCAGCCATTTGGGTTTGGCGGCGGCGAGGATTTTTTGCGCGATGGAGAGCGTGCAGTCCTCGTGGAACGCACCGTGATTGCGAAAGCTGGTGAGATAGAGCTTGAGCGACTTGCTTTCCACCAAGCGTTTTTTGGGGATGTAGTCGATCACCAAGTGCGCGAAGTCGGGCTGTCCGGTGACGGGGCAGAGCGAGGTAAACTCAGGCGCGGTAAAACGCGCGACAAAATCAATGCCCGCTTGCGGGTTGGCCACGGTTTCCAGCACGGCGGCGTCGGGCGAGGCGGGGGCCTCGACCATCTGGCCTAATTGGCCCAGGGTTTCGGTTTTTTTGTCGCTCATGGCGCAGGTCCTTCGATCGGTTCGATATCGCCTTGAATTTGGGCTTGGGCGAAGTCTTGTTGGAAGGCGGCGAAGCGGCCTTCGGCGATGGCGGCGCGCATACCGCGCATCAAGTCTTGATAATAGTGCAAATTGTGCCACGTCAACAGCATCGCGCCTAAAATTTCTTCGGCCTTGATCAGGTGGTGGATGTAGGCGCGGGAATATTGGCACGCGGGGCAGCCGCAGCGGGCGTCGATGGGGCGCGGATCGTCCTTGTGGCGGGTGTTGCGCATGTTGAGCGAGCCGCCGGGCGTCCACGCCTGCGCGGTGCGGCCCGAACGGGTGGGCAGCACGCAATCGAACATATCGACGCCGCGCGCCACCGCGCCAACGATGTCTTCGGGTTTGCCCACGCCCATCAAATAACGCGGTTTATCGGTGGGCAGGTGCGGGGTGGTGACGTCGAGGGCGTCAAACATCATCTCGCGCCCTTCGCCCACCGCCAGCCCGCCGATGGCGTAACCGTCGAAGCCGATGTCCACCAGCGCTGCTGCGGATTGTTGGCGCAGGTCTGCATGCACGCCGCCTTGGTTGATGCCGAACAGGCCGTAACCGGGGCGCGGTTTAAAGGCGTCTTTGGAGCGTTTGGCCCAGCGCATGGACAGTTCCATGGCGCGCGCCACGTCGTCGCGTTCGCAGGGGTAGGGCGGGCATTCGTCGAAGCACATGGTGATGTCGGCGTCGAGCAGGTGCTGAATTTCGATGGAGCGTTCCGGGGTGAGCGTGTGATAGCTGCCGTCGATGTGGCTGCGAAAGGTCACGCCGTTTTCATCGAGCTTGCGTAACTCAGTCAGGCTCATTACTTGAAAGCCGCCGCTGTCGGTCAAGATCGGCCCCGGCCAGTTCATGAAGTTGTGCAGTCCGCCCAACTTGGCGATGCGCTCCGCGCCGGGGCGCAGCATCAAGTGATAGGTGTTGCCCAAAATGATCTGCGCCCCGGTGGCGGCGACGCTTTCTGGCTGCATCGCCTTGACGGTGGCGGCGGTGCCGACGGGCATGAAGGCGGGGGTGTCGATGACGCCGTGCGCCGTGGTCACGCGGCCTAAGCGCGCGCCGCCGTCTTGGCCCAACACGGTAAAGCCGAAATCCGTCATGCTGCATTTCCCTCCGCACGTTCCAACAGGCACGCATCGCCGTAAGAATAAAAACGATATCCCGCCTGAATGGCATGGGCATAGGCTGCGTGCATGTGCTGCAATCCGGCGAACGCCGCCACCAGCATGAACAGGGTGGAACGCGGCAAATGGAAGTTGCTCAACAGCACGTCGACGATTTTAAAACGATAACCGGGCGTGATGAAGATGGCGGTATCGCCCAAGAACGGCCTCAACACGCCATGATCGTCGGCGGCGCTTTCCAACAGGCGCAACGACGTGGTGCCCACCGCGACCACGCGTCCACCCTTGGTTTTGACGGCGTTGATTTGGTCGGCCACTTCGGCGCTGACCTCGCCCCATTCGGCGTGCATGACGTGGTGTTCGGTATCTTCGACCTTGACCGGCAAAAAGGTGCCCGCGCCGACGTGCAAGGTGACGCGCGCCGTAGACACGCCCCGGTCTTTCAGTGTCGCCAGCAGGCGTTCGGTAAAGTGCAGGCTGGCGGTCGGTGCGGCTACCGCGCCGGGGCGGTCGGCAAACAGGGTTTGGTAATCGCGCACGTCCGTCGCTTCGCCGCCGCGATCGCGTTTGATATACGGCGGCAGCGGCATGATGCCTTGGGCTTCCAGCGCCGCCATCAGTTCCGCCCCCGCCCGGTCGAAGCAAAGCGTCACTTCGCCGCCTAGGCCCTTGGCCGTAACGATGGCGTGAAAGCCTTCGGCAAAGTCGATGCGGTCGTTTTCTTGAAGCTTTTTGGCCGGACGGGCGAACGCGCGCCACGTATCGGGCGCGTCTTGTTTGTGCAGCGTCACCTCCACGCCTGCTTCTCCGCGTTTGCCGAACAGGCGCGCCGGGATCACGCGGGTATCATTGAACACACAAATGTCCCCAGGATTTAAGGATTCGGCCAGTTCCAACATGGTTTTGTCTTCCAGCGCCGCCCCCTTGACCCGCAACAGCCGGGCATGGTCGCGCGGGCTCGCCGGGTGTTGGGCGATGCAGGCCTGGGGCAGTTCGAAATCGAACAGATCGACTTTCATGTGGTGTCCTTGGGCGGCAAATTGGGGCGCAGAGTAGGGAAAAGCGAACCCCTTGGCAAACGGGGATCGGCCCCGTCGGATTTTTATACGCAACCCCTTGGGATTCTGCACTTTTTATCGTACATTGAGAGCAACGATCATAATTTTCGGCGGGATCCAACCCGGCGGCGGAATTTTTTTGTGCTCTTGGGTGCGGTTTAACGCATGGCAAAATCGGAAGAAATCACGTTTGAAGTCTTGGTTCTCATCGGTTCCCGGTGGGAAGCGCAGGGCGTGTATAAAGCCAAGGAACTCAATACCGCCATTGCGGACGCCAAGTCCTTGGAAAAGGTTTCGACCATCAAGGCGGTTAAGGTCGTCAAAGAATATTACGACGAAAAGGCGCAAAGCTCGCGGTCGCAGACGGTCTATGAATCCAAAATCAAGGGCGAGCCCGAGCGCAAAACTCCGCCGCCCAACGTCAAAGCCAAGGCCCAGGCCAAGGCCCACGCCCAGACTCAGGCAAAGTCCACGTCTAAACAAACAAGTTCATCGAAATCGAGCATGAGCGGCGGTTCGCCGTCCGACGATATGATTTCGGCGGCATCAAACGATGGCCCGAAGCGCCCGTCGTTGTTGAGCGCCTTGTTGCAGATGATCCTGTCGCTCGTTGCGGCGGCGATTGCCGCCTTGGTGGTGACGCAACTGGCGACCGTGGCGATGGGCAATATGCAATCCATCGGATTTGTCAGCCGCAACGACTTTTTGATTTTGGTGTTCATTTTGGTGTTCGCCATTACGGCGTTGGCCTTGATCACGCGCATTCTGACTAAACTAAAACGGCTTGCGCCGGATTTGCCGTCGCTGTCGTTGGGTGGATCGAAGCGCCCGTCCGCACCTTCCCTCAAGCCCCTGCCTCAGCCCAAGCCTTATATGAGCAACCCGCATGCGCTTGTGGTTGATGGTGCCGCTGCTCAGCCGGAACCGCCAGCCGAGGCGCCGACGGAAGAAAAGCCCGAAGAACAAGCGCCACAAGCCGAAGCGTCGCGTCCCGACGATTTGTTGTCCGAAGTGATCGCCATGAATGCGTTTACCGCCGATGTCGTGGATGTGATCAAAGGTGAAGAAAACAAACGCGATGCGCACACGGTGTTCGGTGTGGTGCTGTTTTTGGTCGGCGCGGTGCAGGCGCTTCGGGCGCAAAAGAATTTGACGGATCATACCTATCAACAAGTTATTTTTCAGACGCTCGGTTCGTTGGGCATGTCCAAGGAACGCGCGCAGCACTTTATCGAACACACCGACGAATATCTGATTTCAAACGCCCGTTATTCCCAGATGTTTCAATCGGGCCGCAACGCGATGTCGGCGAACTTGGAACGCGGCGTCGGGCCGCGCGGCGCGCTGGTGGATTCGCTGGATGACTGGGACAAGCCAAAATCCAAGGTGGAAAATCAGCAGCCGGTGACGGTGTTGTTTACCGATATTGCGGGTTCCACCGCCATGACCCAGAAATTGGGCGACGCGGGCGCGCAGGAAGTCGTGCATGTGCATAACGTGATCGTGCGCGATGCGATCAAGACCTTTGCGGGGAAAGAAATTAAACACACCGGTGACGGCATCATGGCGTCGTTTCCCAACGCCGTGGCGGGGGTCGAGGCCGCGCGCGATATGCAACGTCATACGAAAATGCACAATCTGGCCCATCCCGAATTGCCGCTGGGGTTAAAGATCGGGCTTAACGCAGGCGATCCCATCGCCGAAGACGACGATTTGTTCGGCACCACCGTGCAACTGGCCGCGCGCATTGTGGACAAGGCCAAAGCCGGGCAGATTTTGGTATCGGGATCGGTGCATGGGCTCAGCCAGGGGAAAAACCTGCGCTTTGAACGCTTCGGCGATTTGGAAATGAAGGGCTTCGACGAATCGATGACCGTCTATACCGCGCCGTGGGACGATACTGCAGAGCCGCCGGTTGCTCCAACGGCCACGCCGACTGCCGAGCCGACGCCTGAGGAGCCCCAAGCGGCGACCTCTGGCGAGACGCCCCCGGCTGAACAGGCGCCTGCGTCTGCTCCCGTTGCGACAGCTACCAAGTCGAACGGTTCGGCGCAGAACTGACCTTTTAGGCACACATAAAAGTGATGAGGGCCGCCCGCACGGGGTAATCTGCTGATATTTAGTGTTAAATAATTTATTTGACCACAAATTTATGCAGAAATGGTTTTGCTCCTCGATGTACTTTATATTACAACATCGCCTGCCCGCTCAGGATGTCCGTTAAAGACTTAGGCGGCGCAATCGCCCTGCATTGAAAAACACACACGAAAGCACAAACCGCTATGGCGCAGCCCCACATGATCGCCGTCGATGGCAATGAAGCCGTCGCTTCCGTCGCTCACCGACTGAATGAAGTTATTGCCATCTATCCCATCACGCCATCGTCCACCATGGGCGAATTGGCGGATGCGTGGTCGGCGGTCAAACGCAAGAACATCTGGGGCAATGTGCCGCAGGTGGTCGAGATGCAGTCCGAAGCGGGCGCCGCTGGCGCGGTGCATGGCGCGTTGCAGGCGGGCGCGTTGACCACGACGTTTACCTCGTCGCAGGGTCTGCTGCTGATGATTCCCAATCTGTATAAAATCGCGGGCGAATTGCTGCCGTGCTGCATTCATGTGGCGGCGCGCACGCTGGCCACCCACGGGCTTTCGATTTTTGGCGACCATTCCGACGTGATGGCGGTGCGCCAGACCGGCGTGGCCTTGCTGTCGAGCGCCACGGTGCAAGAAGCGCACGATTTCGCCTGCATCGCCCAGGCCGCCAGCCTGAAATCGCGGGTGCCGATGATTCATTTCTTCGATGGTTTTCGCACCTCGCACGAAGTGTCCAAGATCGAGCCGCTGTCGGACGAAAACCTGCACGTCATGGTCACGCCCGACATGGCGGCGGCGCATCGCCATAACGGCCTAAGCCCCGACCATCCGGTGCTGCGCGGGTCCAGCCAAAACCCCGACACCTTTTTCCAGATGCAAGAGGCGCGCAATCTTTATCACGACGCGCTGCCCGGCATCATCGAAGAAACCTTCGCCCAATTCGCCAAGCTGACGGGCCGCCAGTACGGCCTGTATGAATATCACGGCGCGCCGGATGCTGAGCGTGTGGTGGTCATCATGGGCTCGGGCGGGGAAACCGTGCGCGAGGTGGCCGATCATTTGAACCAAACGGGCGAAAAAGTCGGCGTGGTGCTGGTGCGTCTATTCCGTCCGTTCGATGGTCAACGCTTCGCCAACGCTTTGCCCAAGACGGTCAAAAGCGTCGCGGTGTTGGACCGCTGCAAGGAAACCGGCGCGCTGGGCGAACCGTTGTATCTGGACGCGGTGGTGGCGCTGCACCGCGCAAATCGGACAATGAAAGTCATCGGCGGGCGCTATGGCCTGTCGTCGAAAGATTTTACCGCCGCCCAGGCCAAGGCGGTGTTCGATGAATTGGCCAAGGATAACCCCAAGCCGACCTTTACGGTGGGCATCAACGACGATGTGACCGGGCTGTCGTTGGCCGTGGACGAAACGTTCGAGTGCGAAACGCAAGGCGTGCGCCGCGCGGTGTTTTTCGGACTCGGTTCCGACGGCACGGTGGGGGCCAATAAAAATTCGATCAAGATCATCGCCGACAACACCGACGATTATGTGCAGGGTTATTTCGTCTATGATTCCAAAAAAGCCGGGGCGGTCACCATTTCGCATCTGCGTTTTTCGCCGCAACCGATCCGCTCGCGTTATTTGATCAAACACGCCGAGTTTCTGGCCTGTCATCAGTTCAAGTTCTTGCAGACCATCGACGTGCTGGGCCACGCCGCCGAAGGCGGCACGTTCCTGCTCAACGCGCCATATGGCAAGGATGAAGTATGGGCGCATCTGCCCTGCACCGCGCAGCGCCAGATCATCGAAAAACGCTTGAAGTTTTACGTGATCGACGCGCGCAAGGTCGCCGAGCAGGCGGGCATGGGCAAGCGCATCAATACCGTCATGCAGGTGTGTTTTTTCTGGTTGTCGGGCGTGATCGAACACAACGAAGCCATTCGCCACATCAAAGAAGCGATCGGGCACAGCTACGGCAAAAAAGGCCACAAGGTGGTGGAGATGAACGAAGCCGCCGTGGATTCTGCGCTGGCGCACCTGGAAGAAGTGGCCGTGCCGCTTCAGGTCGACGACGCATGCGCCGTGATCCAGATGGTTCCGGTCAACGCGCCGAAATTCGTGCGCGAGGTTACCGCCGAAATGCTGGCGGGGCGTGGCGACATGCTGCCCGTCAGCGCCTTCCCGGTGGATGGCACCTGGCCGCTGGGCACCGCCAAGTGGGAAAAGCGCAATCTCGCCGATGAAATTCCGGCGTGGGAAGAAGGCTTGTGCATCCAGTGCAACAAGTGCGCGTTGGTGTGCCCGCATGCCGCCATCCGCGTGAAGGCGTATCCGGTTGCGGCGTTATCCGGCGCGCCCGCGACGTTTAAATCGATGGACTACAAGGGCAAGGAATTCGGCGATAACGTTAAATATTCGGTGCAGGTGGCGCCCGAAGATTGCACCGGCTGTTCGCTGTGCGTGCATGTGTGCCCAGGCAAGGACAAACAAAATCCCGAACGCCTGTCGTTGACGATGCAGCCGCAACCGGCGTTGAAGGTGCAAGAGCGTGAAAACTTTGAATTCTTCTTGGCCTTGCCCGAGGCCGACCGCGCGGCGCTGCGCGGCAATTTGAAGATGAGCCAATTCGCCGAGCCGTTATTTGAATTTTCCGGCGCGTGTTCGGGCTGTGGCGAAACGCCGTATATCAAGTTGCTCACCCAGCTTTACGGCGACCGCGCGGTGATCGCCAACGCCACCGGCTGTTCCAGCATCTATGGCGGCAATCTGCCGACAACGCCCTATTCGTGCAACGCCGAAGGCCGCGGTCCGGCATGGGCGAACTCGTTGTTTGAAGACAACGCCGAGTTCGGTTTGGGCATTCGTTTAG
>Ga0299912_10000859_pt1 | contig 24789 bp, 17 predicted proteins | sample RVTome_2_FD_207667 | JGI IMG/M metagenome (GOLD analysis project Ga0299912, IMG submission 207667) | Soil microbial communities from uranium-contaminated site in the Upper Colorado River Basin, Wyoming, United States - RVT95D214 (version 2) ... | reverse complement strand
TATCATGATTTACAAGCAGGGTTATCAGGATTCCGGCTTAGTTTTTGCCAAAAAAGACGGCCGCTGGGTGATCGGTTCCTATTATGATTCCCCGGCCAAGGAAAGTGATATAGACAAGATTCTGCAGGATATAAAATCGCTAAAAGGCGAGATCCGTTCGGCCAGGGCGGAACTGTTCGGTGATTACGAAATTTCCGATAGCCTGGCTTTGCATATCGATTTTCTCGGGCCCGATTCTTCCCTGCTCGCCGGCATATTGGTCGGCAAAGGCGTCCCGCAGGCTGCTCGGCTAAGCTTCGTGCGCAAACTGGACAACGATACGGTTTATATGGCCACCGAAAACCTGGTATCGCGATTTGCCGTCTGGAATGCCGAACCCTGGAAGAGACTGCCGGAAAAGCGCTGGCTTGAGTTGAAGATGGTGGATGAACCTAAGGAACAAATCAAGACGATCGAAATTAAGGCCGACCGCAAAGATTATAGGTTCGCCAGAGAAGATAAAATTTCCGATGATACCCTGCAGACCAAAACCACATTCTGGACACAAATTGAACCGACCAAAGGCATGGTTTTGGATGATAAGGCTATTCAAGACATCTTGAATCGGATCAGTTCGCTGCGGGGCACGGAAATCGTGGGCGTGGAAGCACTCCCCGAATACGGCCTTCAGAATGCCAGATACCGGTCCGGCTTTACTACCGATGATGGCAGGGCGGCCGCGTTCATCTTCGGCGCCGAAAGCGACACCACGTCGGGGGCCCGTTACGCCATGGTGGATGGCCAGCCTTATATATATAAAGTGGCCAAATTCAATTTCGAGAGCCTGTTCGTAAACCCATTCAAAAAGGAAAAATGAAGTTTCCGGTCAAATATAAAATTCGTTAGGGCGCGGTTGAAGCGCCCTTTTTTATGTCATCTCCTTTGTAGCACCGCCGTTTTGCCTAAATAATACTTGATCGTCCATTATTAATATCTTAAGCTGCAACTATATGATTCAATATAGAAAATCGCCAAAAATTAAATGCCTCTTGATCCCTGGTTTTTGCATCGCCGTGATCACAATTTCATTTGTCTGCGGTTGTGGAGACGGCGGAATCTACGAACCGGCTGGTGGCTATATCGGCGGCACCGTGATCGATAGCCTCATCTCGGAACCGATCCGGGGCGCTTTTATAGGATCGGATAGCCTTTTTGGCGAGCCCTGGGCCACGACTGATTCTTTAGGCCGATACGTGGCTTTCGCTGGATTTCCGGGCATCCACAGGTGGGCTTATTGCGGCATCGAAGGTTATCGAACGCAAGCCAAAGAATATTCTATTGCCTCCGATGAAACGACTATCGTAGATTTTAGGCTTCTCCCGGAATAGCTGGTCGCCGTGTGTCGTAATGTCGGGTGACCTCACCCACAACTAATCTAACCACTTCAAATTAACGTGCAGTTAACGTGCAGTCGGGTCTCCTCGTACCAAAATAGATTGACCTGCCGATACTAAATATTTATATATCCGGCATGCGAATCGCCCTGCTGATTGTTCTTTTTATTTCAATATTTGGCAATGCTGCCACGATCTATGTCGGTGATGACAACGCCCGGTTCAGGAAAGACAATTTTAAAAACGGCTATTATAACGATCTCCAGACTGCCATCGACAAAGCCGGCGATGGCGACACGATCCAGCTTGCTCCGGGGATATTCAGCGCTAAGGCCCAGCCGTTGCCGGAAACACTCTGCGGCAACTGCGATAATCATGCCACCAGAGTCGAGGCCAGCAGAGGATTTGTGATAAGCGGCAAAAGCCTTACTATTATTGGGTCTGGAATCGATTCTACTACACTTATCACCAATGCCGGCTATGGTGTGCTGTTTAGCGATTCACCGAGTTCCTCCATTATGAAAGTAAAAATTACCGGCGGCAAACGCGACAAGGACGGCAACGCCACTGATGCCGCCATCGTCGTGCGCAATTCGCGCCTGACTATCGCTAAATGCCTGATCGCCGACAATACTGATCGCCCCGAAAGCCTAATAGTAGGTATCGGCGGCGTTTTCGGCCGCGAAGGGGCGGAGCTGATTATCACAAATAATAGATTTTTTAATAACGGTTGGGATGGCATCGCTCTTTATCGTGGCGCGACGGCCCTGATCGCCGATAACGATATCAATGGCGGTCGTGGAGCCGGAATTGGCATAACCTGGGACGCCATTGCCTTCGTCTATCGCAACACGATCAGCAACTACTGGAAGGGAATCGGCACGTTCGGGGCGAGCCGGGCGGTCGTGTCAAACAACTTGGTCAAAGATAATCTCGGCTGGGGTATCATCGCCACCGGCGCGGCCTATATGGATGTCACCAATAACGTCGTGATCAGCAACGGTAACTGCGGCCTGGCGATCTGGTCGGACGAATGCCGGGGCCGGTTCGCCAACAATATCGTAACCCAAAACGGCTGGCGCGACGAATGGGTTTGCCCACCGGTCGGCTTCTGGAACTACGGCTATCCGAAAAATTTTATCATCTCCAGCAATGATATTTTCGCCAATAAAGACGGTCAATACCGCGATATGCCGGATTACACCGATAAATATGGCAATATCTCCGTTGATCCGCTGTTCGTCGGCGAAGATGATTTTCATCTGGGGCCGGAATCGCCCTGCATCAATGCCGGCGATTCGTTGATCACCGATAACGACGGCAGTGTCTCCGATATGGGGCTGTATGGCGGGCCGCGGGCGAAGAGGTAAGTGGTAAATATGATCAATGGTGTCCCATCCCACCAAGGAGAGCGTTGAAGAAGGCCAATATCGTGTTGTCCGGCCTCCGCGCCCGACAACAGGCCGCCGGTTACGGAGAACCGGCGGCACCCTTAAGGGCTTTTTCCAGAAACCCCAACGCTTGCGCGGGAATAATGACTGTCGGGAAGTCGCGCAAATGACACATCTTCTCTTGATAATCAGGCCCAAAAGCAAAACGTAAGGTCCTTATGTCAAATATCCACTCCACCGCCATCGTTGCCGAACCGCAGAAAATACCGCCGGGCGTCGTCGTCGGCCCTTATACGATAATCGAAGCTGACGTCACTATCGGCGAAAACGTCTGGATCGATTCGCATGTCTCGATAAAATCGGGCGCGCGTATCGGCCCCGGCTGCAAAATATATTATGCCGCGGCAATTGCCGGTCCGCCCCAGGATCTCAAATACGCCGGCGAAAAAACCGAACTGATACTCGGCGCTAACTGCACTATCCGCGAATACGTGACGTTGAATCGCGGCACGACCGCTCATGGCAAATCCGAAATCGGCAACAATTGCCTGCTGATGGCTTACTGCCACGTCGCCCATGACTGCATAATCGGCTCCGACGTAATTATGGCCAACACGGTCGAAATGGGCGGGCACGTCGAAATCGGCGATCATGCCGTAGTGGGCGGCGGCACCGTTATTCATCAATTCTGCCGGGTCGGCGAACATTCGATGATTGGCGGGGGCTTTCGTATCACCCAGGATGTAATCCCATTCAGCCTGGCGGCCGGTTACCCGCTCAGGTGCTTTGGCTTAAATTCCGTCGGCCTTAAGCGGCGTGGTTTCTCTGATGATGTCGTTGGAAAATTGAAAACCGCTTTCCGGTACCTGCTCAGCAAAAAACTAAACACGACGCAGGCGCTAAGGCAAATCGAATCGGAGATCGAAATGTTGCCGGAGGTAAGGCGCATCGTCGAATTTATCCGGCAATCTAAACGCGGGGTAATAAAATAGTCAGAGCGGGCTTAATCGGCTGCGGCCACATGGGTCGTTATCATGCTGCCAAGCTTGCCGTTCTGCCGGATATCAAGTTCGTCGGCTGTTTCGATATCGTCGGGGAAAAAGCCGCCGGGTTGGCCGCTGAACATGGCGTTTCGTTTTTTGACTCACTGGATGAATTAGCAAATCAGGTCGATGCCGTTATTATCGCGGTGCCGACTTCAAGCCACGCCGAATGCGCCCTGCCGCTGCTTGAAAATGGAATCGCCATCTTGCTGGAAAAACCCATCGCTCCGGACGTCGCCTCGTCTGAACAGATCATAGCCGCAGCGGAACGCGGAGGCGCGGTGCTGCAGATCGGCCATAGCGAACGTTTTAACCCGGTCTACCGAGCGGCCCGCTCCAAAATCGAAAATCCTCGATTCATCGAAACCCACCGCCTGGCGCCATTCAAGGGGCGCGGCCACGACGTGGCAGTGATCCTCGATATCATGATTCACGATATCGATCTATTGCTGGACATTACGGGAACGCGGCCCGCGAAAATCGAGGCGGCCGGCGTGGGCGTGATCACGGAGACTTTCGATATAGTGAACGCTCGTCTGGTTTTTCCGTCGATGGCCGGTCAGGCCGGCTGTGTCGCCAATATCACGGCCAGCAGAATTTCGCTCAAGGAGATGCGTAAGCTCCGCGTTTTTCAAAAATCCGGCTATATCTCGATGGACCTCGCCAAATCCGAGCTGGAGATTTATTCGCTGGTGAATCCCGAATCAAGGCACGCCAAAGACGCCGGGCCATTTTCCAGATTCCAGATGCCCGACGGCCGGGTAATCATCCGCGAAAATTCCGAAATCGCCGCCGGCGACAATTTGCAAAGCGAAATCAGATCATTCATCGAAGCGGTTCGCGGCGAACACCCACCGGCCGTATCGGGCCGTGATGGCATCGCCGCGCTGCAAGTCGCCCTGCAGATCGAAAAACTCTGCGCCGATTACCAAAAAAGTCTATGAACCACGTTTTGATAATCGCCGGTGAAGCCTCGGGGGATGCCCTGGGCGCCGGCTTCGTCGAGGAATTTCTGAAAATCCGGCCGGCAGCCCGCTTTTTCGGACTCGGTGGCGACAAGATGGCCGCAGCCGGTGTCGATTTGGAGTATCATATAAAAGATCTGGCCTTCCTGGGCTTCTGGGAGGTAATCAAGAATATTCCGTTTATCTGGCGAGTTGAAAAGCATATTCTTAAAAAGGTCGACAAGGTCAAGCCGCCGCTGGCGGTGCTGATCGACTATCCCGGCTTCAATTTGAGGCTGGCCCGCAAGTTGAATAAAAGGAATGTTAAAATTTTCTACTTTGTAAGCCCGCAAATCTGGGCCTGGGGCGCCGGCAGGATCAGCAAAATTAAGAAGCACGTCGATTTGATGACGACGATTTTTGAATTCGAAAAAGATATCTACGAAAAGGCCGGCGTGCCCGTGCGCTGGGTCGGCTACCCAATGATAGATAAAATCAAACCCGATTTAAGCGATGAGGAATTCCGCAGGCGGGCCGGCATAGCCCATGGCGAAACTGCGATCGGCCTCTTCCCTGGATCGAGAATACAGGAAATCGAACGTATACTGCCGGCGATGCTCCTGGCGCTGAAATCGTTATCGGCCAAACATTCCAATATAAAAGGCGTGATCGGCCGAGCCCCCGCCATCGAACGCTTACTCTATGAAAAAATGCTCGCCGGATATTTTAAGGACGCCATTATTCTCGATGACCTCAATTACGACCTCATGGCCCACGCCAAAATTAACATCGTCTGTTCCGGCACGGCCACGCTCGAATGCGCCATTATCGGTACGCCTTTGCTGGTAGTCTATAAAACCTCATTGCCAACTTACTGGATCGCCCGCCGGCTTATAAAAATCCCCTATATCGGCATGGTCAACGTCGTGGTCGGGGAAAAAATCGTACCGGAACTGGTACAAAGCGACTGCTCCCCCGAAAAAATCGCGCAAGCCTGCCTTGACTATTTGAATAACGAGGCGTTTTATACGCAGGTTAAATCGCGGCTGTCATCGATTAAAAATAAATTGGGGCAACCGGGCGCCGCCGGAAGAGCTGCCGAATCTGCGGTCTTGTTGATGGAATCGCCTGAACCTGCCGCACAATGAAATTGACTTTGATTGCCGTGAAGCCTATTATTACGAATTATCATGGCCAAAACATTTTCACTGCGACAGAAATTGCTGCTTGTCGTGGTCGGTCACCTTGGGGTATGGCTGCTGCATCTGCTCGGCCTCACCTGGAAAATTAAAGTCCGGGGTCGCCTGGATATTTATCCGCAACGGAAAAGTGCCGAAAAGCGCATCTATTGCTTCTGGCATAATCGTCTTCTCGGTTTAGCCTATACCGAACGAAAAAAAAACGTTGGCATACTGATTTCGTCTCATTTCGATGGCGAATTGATTGCTCGGATAGTCGCGCGGCTGGGGTATCTGCCGCTGCGGGGTTCATCGACCAGCGGCGGTTCGGCCGGCCTGATTTCCATGATAAAAAATGAAAACGTCGCCTACCTGGCGATAACAGTCGATGGACCGCGCGGCCCGAAAGGAATAGTCAAGCCCGGGGCACTTTTCCTGGCCTCAAGGTCCAGGCTGCCGATAGTGCCGGTTTCCTGCGACAGTTCCAGCAAATGGATCATGAAATCCTGGGACCGATTCGAAATCCCCAAGCCGTTTGCGGAGGTCGTCGTTTCAATCGGCGAACCGATTTTTATCGACAATAACGCGGATGATCGGCAGCTTGAAAATCAGGCCTGCCGTTTAGCCGAAATTCTGGATGAACTGGGAAAATGTTCGTTCTCTATCAATTAATTTTAACTTTGCTGCTCGCATTAACCAGCCCATATTTTCTTATCAGATCGATATTCGGCAAACATGGGCTCAAACAACGGCTGGGGCTCTGGAAATTCATTCCCGACGCGCGAAAGACGGTCTGGCTGCATGCCGCCTCTATGGGTGAGTTGAAAGTAATCGCGACAATATTGCCCGAACTGCTGAATAAAAACAGCGAACTACGGATTGTCATCACCACCATAACCAAGACCGGTATGGCCGGGGCGAGAAGTCTGCCCTATGCGGTTGAGGCGTTTTACCTGCCGATAGATCTGCAGCACGTGGTTGGCAGGATAGTCAAGAAGGTTAAACCATCGCTTTTCGTGCTCGTCGAAACCGAGCTCTGGCCCGCGCTCATCAGGCAGCTTCACCGCCAGGGGGCGGTGATAGCCGTGGCCAATGGCCGTATTTCGAGAAAGTCATATAATTTTTACAGGATATGCAAGCCGCTCTTCCACTCAACCCTGGGCAAACTGGGCTCAGTTATGGTGCAGACCGAAAACGACGCCAGGCGGTTTATCCAGCTCGGGGCACAACCTGACCGGGTGGCAGTCTATGGTAACACCAAGTTCGACCAGGTGTTGTTGCAGAGCCCCAGGCCGTTGCCTGACGAACTTAAAACTTACCTTGGTTGCGAAAACGCCTTCGTTTTCGTAGCGGGTTCGGCGAGACCGGGCGAATTTCAGATTTTAATTGAGGCGCTGCAGGCGTTATTGACAGCCGAACACAACTGCCGCTGCGTGATCGCGCCACGGCATCTTAAGGATGTCGGGCGGCTTGAGGAGCGTCTGAAGATGGCGAATCAGCCCTACCTGAAGAGAACTGCTCTCAGCAAGGATTTAAGCCAGCCCTCGTCGATATTGATTCTCGACAGCATGGGTGAGCTGGCCGGGCTCTATCGCTGCGCACACCTGGCCTTTGTAGGTGGGTCTCTGGTGAATCTGGGAGGACATGACCCTCTCGAACCTGCCTCCGCTGGCTGCGCGGTTTGTTTCGGCCCGCATATGGACAATAGCCGCCTTTTCGCTGATCTCCTGATCGAGTCGGGCACAGGCTTCATCGTCAGTACCGCCTCCGAATTGAGCCGGCTCTTATGCGAATTTGCCAGTGATAGATCCAGGGCAAGGGAACTCGGCGAAAAGGCCAGACAGGCCGTTCTTTCGCATTCGGGAGTCTCCCGCAAAATCGCCGCCAGGCTTCTGGAGTATCTTTGATGGCTGCAGTCCTGCGCTGGATGCTCTGGCCGGCAAGTTTCTTGTACGGATTAATAATAGCAATATGGGATTTTTACTGGCGGGGCGCCGCGAAAATAAGGCTGCCCTGCCGGGTGATATCGGTCGGCAATATCGCTGTCGGCGGCACTGGTAAAACCCCTTTGACTATATTCGTGGCCAATCTGGCCGCAGCCGGCCAGCGCACGGCGGTCGTGGCTCGTGGCTATAAACGCAGAGGTCGAGGCGTAGTCGAGGCGGCAATGAATTCCCATTGGGAAGAGGTGGGCGATGAACCTCTCGAAATAAAGCGGCGCACGAAAAACGTCAGGGTCTATGTCAGCGAATCGAAAACGGCTGCTGCCAGACGGGCAGTTGACGATGGCGCGGATGTCATTGTCATCGACGACGGCTTCCAGCACCGCCGGCTGCATCGCGATATCGATATAGTCTGCCTCGATCTGAGCAATCCTTTTGGCCCGGGCGGATTATTGCCGGGCGGCCGCTTGCGCGAACCGCTATCGGCGCTACGGCGGGCTGATATGATCGTTTACACTTCTGCCGATCGCACAAACAAAAATCGACCGGATCTTGATAAATTGCCATCTTCGATAAGAACATTTTATTCAACAAACAGCATTTCTGCTTTTTTCAATTTGAAATCCGGATTAGAAACTCCTGCATCAAGGTTCGGTTCCAAAACTTCGATCGCCTTTTGCGGCCTGGCGGCGCCCAAAAAATTCACTCAATCGCTCAAACAACTTGGCATTGAACCCAAAAATATTATTACCTTAGGTGACCATCATCGTTATTCGGAGCGTGACATCGGATTCTTAGAAGCTGAGGCTGCCAGATTCGGAGCGGATTGCCTGCTGACCACGCTAAAAGACGCCGTCAAAATTGAACATTTTGATATTGGCGAACTTGATATATATTGGGCGCAACTGGAGGTGAAGATTACCGATGCCGGCGGCAATGATCGATCGCAGGAATTCGCCAGCTCATTGAAACTATGAACCACGATTATGACATACTTATAATCGGCTCGGGAATTGCCGGATTGATGTATGCTCTCAAAGTGGCTCACCTGGGCCGGGTCGCGATTATCACCAAAAAAAACCGCATGGACACTTCCACGAATTACGCGCAGGGCGGCATCGCCTCCGTATTCGGCAAGGATGACAGCTTTAAAAATCATATCGCCGATACCCTGCAAACGGGCTGCGGGCTATCGGATAAAGTCGTCGTTGAAAAAGTCGTCAGGTCGGGGCCTCGCTGCATCAAGGAGTTAACCGATCTGGGAGTCGATTTCACGCTGCGCCGGGGCATATTCGATCTCGGCCGTGAAGGTGGCCATTCCCGCAAGCGAGTTGTCCATTCGGCGGACCATACCGGGCGCAATATCGAAATCGCCCTGCTGGACGCGTTGGCCCGTCATCGCAATATCGATCTTTATGAAAACCATACGGCAATCGATCTTACAACTCAATATCATCTCCAGGGAAAGTTGCCGGCGAGCGGCCCGAGTTGTTTCGGCACATATGTTTTCGATAGCCGGCACACGAAAGTTAAGCTATTCCGCGCGCGGCTTACCATGCTGGCCTCCGGCGGCGCGGGCTACGTCTACCAGCATACCACGAATCCCGATATTGCCACCGGCGACGGCGTGGCAATGGCCTACCGTGCCGGCGCCAGGATCGCCAATCTGGAATTCGTGCAATTTCACCCTACCAGGCTGTATTCCAGGGAAGAAGAGCCGTTTTTAATCACCGAGGCCGTTCGCGGTGAGGGCGGTATACTATTATCTTCGGACGGTTGCCGTTTTATGGAGGGCAAGCATAAGATGAAGGAGCTGGCCCCTCGCGATGTGGTTGCCAGGGCTATCGATTTAGTATTGAAACAGACTGGCGATGAATGCGTTTTTCTCGACATCTCCCACCGCAGCCGAGCATTTATCGAAAAGAGGTTCCCCACGATCGTTAAAAAATGTCGTAGCCTGGGTATCGATCCGGCAGTTGACCCGATCCCCGTAGTGCCGGCCGCGCATTATTTCTGCGGCGGCGTTATGACCGATATGAAGGGCTGCACGTCGATCAGGTACCTGCTGGCTGCCGGGGAAGCGGCCTGCACCGGCATGCACGGCGCCAATCGTCTGGCCTCCAATTCCCTGCTGGAGGCGGTAGCGTTTGCCGATTTCGCCGCCGGCTGGACCGAAGCGAATTTCAAGAAATTACAGAAAAGAAAAATGCCGGCGCTGCCCGCCTGGGACGAGTCCGGCGTATTCGATCGCAAAGAATGGGTAGTTGTTTCTCACGACCTGCAAAATATCCGCCAGCTGATGTGGGACTATGTCGGCATAGTCAGGTCGAACACCCGGTTACATATAGCCCATGACAGATGTCAGTTAATCCGCCGCCATATAAAGCAGTTTTATAAGAAAAACCCGGTGCGCCAGGAAGTTCTGCAACTTCGCAATATCGCGGAGGTGGCGCTGATTTTGATTCAATCGGCGCTGCTGCGCAAAGAATCACGTGGTTTGCATTACAATATCGATTATCCTGATAAAGATGATGGCAATTTTAAGAAAAATACGATCCTCAAACGCGATTTTTCGGCGAGATAATCGTGGCCGATAAAATACTCGTTCTTGATTTCGGCTCACAATACTCACAGCTTATCACGCGGCGCATTCGTGAATTCAATGTCTTTTCCGAACTGGTGCGTTTCGACGAGCCGCCTCCGGCCCTGCCCGATAAATCGCTTAAGGGCATAATTCTATCCGGCGGGCCGTCATCCGTTCATGATAAAGGCGCGCCGCGGTTGAATCGGGCCTGGCTCGATTCCGGCCTGCCGATATTGGGCATCTGCTATGGCCTGCAACTATTAACCGATATGCTTGGCGGACAGGTAAAAAAATCAAAATCCCGCGAATATGGACCGGCAAAGCTGACTTCATATTCCCGGCGGAGATCCCGGTCGGCGATCTTAAAAAACGTGGCAACCATTTCGAAGGTCTGGATGAGCCACGGCGATTCGGTGATCAAGTTGCCACCGGATTTTGTCAGGACAGCCTCGACGGCATCGCTGCCGTTCGCGGTTATCGAAAATCGGCCCGAAAATATTTACGCCGTGCAATTCCATCCCGAGGTAACCCATACCGAATTTGGCAGCCGCATATTAAGCAACTTCCTGTTCGATATTTGCCACGCCCGCCCCAACTGGACCTCGGCGTCATTTGCGAAAACGCGCGTCGCGGCCTTGCAAAGCCAACTGGCCGGTCAGAAAGTGATCTGCGCCTTATCGGGCGGCGTCGACTCATCGGTGACGGCGATGCTGCTGCATAAAGCGATCGGCAAAAACCTGGTTTGCGTTTTTATCGATAACGGCCTGTTACGCCTGAACGAGGCCGATAATGTGAAAAAATCGTTCAAAAGACTGAAATTGAATCTGAAATTTATTGATGCCTCGGAGTTGTTTTTAAAACGGCTTCAGGGCGTGGCCGATCCGGAAAAGAAAAGAAAAATCATCGGTCGAACATTTATCGAAGTATTTTCCCGCGAAGCCAGGAAGCTGGGCCGAATCAAATATCTCGCCCAAGGGACACTCTACCCCGACCTGATCGAATCGATTTCATTCAGGGGTCCATCGGCCACGATCAAATCGCATCATAACGTCGGCGGCCTGCCCAGGCGAATGGGATTGAAGCTGGTCGAACCGTTGCGGGAGCTTTTTAAGGACGAGGTGCGGGCGGTCGGCGCCCGGTTAGGCCTGCCGAACGATTTGACCTGGCGGCACCCCTTTCCCGGCCCCGGTCTGGCGGTCCGTATTATCGGGTCGATAACGAAGGCGAGGCTGGATATGCTGCGCCGGGCCGATGATATTTTCATAAGCGAACTTGTCCGGCATAAGCTATATGACAAAACCTGGCAGGCGTTCTGCGTTTTGCTGCCGGTCAAAAGCGTCGGCGTTATGGGCGATGAGCGCACTTATGAAAACGTGGTCGCCCTGCGCGCGGTGACCTCAAAAGATGCCATGACCGCCGATTGGGCGCGGCTACCGGATGATTTTCTGGCCCACGTTTCAAACCGCATAATCAATGAAGTCAGGGGGATAAACCGCGTCACCTATGATATATCCTCCAAGCCGCCGGCCACAATCGAGTGGGAATAGGGACAGGCATTGCCCTGCAAGATTATTGGCGAAAGCAATATGTTCATCGCAGGCGAGGACATCGGCCATGCATTGAGGTGCAATTGTGGGGACAGATCACCTGATCTGTCCTGATTTTAAATATTTGGACAGTAATGGCGTGGCGCATTTAGCCCCAGCGGGGCTGTCACTACAAAGAAATGCTTTTTAATTTTACCGAATCGGAATTATTATTTGATAATGAAACTTGCAGCTTGTAGGGACAGATCACCTGATCTGTCCTATCAAATCACATGGACAGCACAGGTGTGCTGTCCCTACAATGAGATATGAGCGACCATTCTCCCGAAAGAAAAACAAATAGACTACGAGATTATAACTATTCATTGCCCGGATATTACTTTATAACGATTTGCACGAAAAATAAGATTTGTTACTTTGGGGATATTGAAAATGGAAAAATGTATTCGAACGAAATAGGGCAAATCGTCGAGAAATACTGGCATGAAATTGACAATCATTATGATACTACTACAATTGGTGAATATAGTATCATGCCTAACCGTCTTCATGGCATTATTGTGATAGATGATTTTACTGAGAAAAAGCGACATTCGGTTAATCGAATTAGTAATGAAAAGAAAAATGGCAGACACGCTCTATTGTCGACGATAATAAGGACTTTTAAGACCTTAACCAGAAGGGAATTTTGCCTATTTGATATTGGGTCAAAATTTGAATGGCAGCGTTCATTCTATGATCATATTATTAGAAATGAAAACTCGCTGGTGAAAATTAGGGAATACATCAAGAATAATCCCCCGAAATGGCATCTCGATAAATACTACAAGTAATGAACTGTTGTGTAAGGACAGATCACCTGATCTGTCCTATCAAATAACGCGGACAGCACAGGTGTGCTGTCCCTACAATGGAATGATTTTCAGTTTGTTCAGATGTTATTATAGTAGCGATAGGGCATCGCCGTGTCAGAATTAGGCGGCTGGCTCCATCGGCTAAATCCCACTTTCGGCTTTTATTTATATATCTCATCCCTTAACATACACTCATGATCAACCTCGATATCCCCGGTTTCGGGCCGGTTTTGCTGCGGCATCTGGTGTGCGATTTTTCGGGCACCCTTTCGGTCGATGGCAAACTCGTTGAGGGTGTGGCTGAACGTCTAAATCGCCTTGCCGAAAGCCTCGATATTCATATCCTGACCGCCGACACCCATGGCAGGGCCGCCGCCGCCCTGCGGGATATCAAATGTACGATTAAATTCCTCGATTCTGAATATCAAGACTTGCAAAAGGAACAGTATATACTCAAGCATTTTGCGGATACGGTTATCGCTATCGGCAACGGCAATAACGACCGGAAGATGCTGAAAACAGCACGGATCGGCGTAGCAGTGTGCCTGGCCGAAGGGTTATCCACCGATGCGCTGCGTTTCGCCGACATAATGGTTACCTCGGCCGCCGATGCACTCGATCTATTAATCTTCCCGAAACGCCTGCTGGCCACGTTGAGGTTTTAAGCCACCGATTTCTGCGCGGCCTTCGGCTTGTTAAAATTATCACATTACAGGAACCTAACCTGGCTGATGTGGATTTTATTAAACTATGGAAAATAAGCCATCCCTGGTCAAAAGAATGTGGCGCTATCTCAAGCCCCCAATGACGCTCAAGGAGGCCAAACAAAAAGGTCTCCGTTACCTGATATTGATCATACTGTTTTACTTAATCAGAGACCTGTTTCTTTACGTTTTTTTACCGCTTACCGCCTGCCAGGCTATATTCAAATAAACGGCGGCGACAGGAGGCAACTTATGTATGTTATGATGAATAGAATCACGGTTCCCGAGGAAGATAGGGCTCATTTCGAGCAATTGTTCAAATCCCGCGCCCGGGCGGTCGATAAGATGCCGGGATTCATCAAGGCCCAGATGCTCCGGCCCCAGAAAGGCAATACTTACGTGATTATGACTCACTGGGAATCCGAACAGTCTTTTTTGGACTGGACCAAAAGCGATCAGTTCGAGCAGGGTCATAAGCGCGCCGCTGATTTTAAAGACCAATCGGGCAAAATGAAACTGACTTCCAATATGGAGGTTTACGAGGTTTTCGCTGAATAGCTCTGTGCGGCGAATGCTGTTTATTTCGCGGGCGCCCCGAATTCACCCTTTGGTCTTGCTATAGCCCCTGGTCGATATTATATAGCAGATCGCGATCATGATAGGCTTTATCGTAAATACCGGCACTGTCATCGCGGGTTCCTCGCTCGGTTTGCTCGCCGGCGCAAGACTCCAGGAAAAATATAAGACTATAGTGCTTACTTCGCTGGGCCTGGTCACGATTCTGATCGGTCTGAAGATGGCAGTCAAGACGGAAAACATCCTGATCGTCGTCGGCTCTTTGATAGTGGGAGGCTTAATCGGCCAGGCGTTGTCTATTGAGGAGCGGCTGGAAATACTCGGCGAATATTTGAAAAAGAAAGCGGGTTCATCGGGTCATAATTTCGTCCTTGGCTTCGTCACGGCCTCACTTTTATTCTGCGTTGGGCCGATGACTATTGTGGGATCATTCGAGGATGGCCTCTATAATCGCGGCGATTTGATCTATATTAAATCGCTGATGGATGGTTTTGCCGGAATGGCGCTGGCTGCGGCGTTGGGTTCCGGGGTAATTTTTTCAGCCGTTTTCGTCTTCATATATCAAGGCGCTTTGACTTTGCTGGCGCGCTATTTTCAATCGGTTTTAAGCGACGCGGTCGTGACCGAACTTTCGGCGGCCGGCGGTGTGGTCATGCTCGGCCTGGCAATCAATCTGCTTGGCATAGGCAAGGTCAAGGTCGGCAATTTGCTGCCGGCGCTTCCCCTGGCGGCTGCGGTCACCTGGATAATCGGTTAACGCCTTGTCTTTAAATGCGGCGACAAGGCTATGGGGCGTTTAAAATGGGCCACCAACGACATATTTAAGCCGCCATGCAGGCCAAATTCAAGCGGCGGGATCGGAAACCTTATGCGGTCAATCTGAGTAAAAATAGTAAAATGGTAACCAAGTCCTTTCACAATTCAATAGATTTATCCCGGATGACCATAGCGATCGGTTATGGCTCCGCTCGAATTTCGATTCGGCATTACGGTGCATTTATGGAATTTATGCGAACTTTTGACTCATCGATCCTTCGAATTAATCTTCGGCCATCGCAAGAAAGTGGCTTGACATCGCCTTGTTTTTCTTTATCTTGGCCTCTAAGATGAAAGGGGATTTTATCGCATCTGGCTAAAGGGTTTTCGGCAAAACTGCCGAACTAATAATTGAAGTAGGGATCCCTGTTACCCGGACCCGACCGAGCGGAATTTCTATGTTTGGTTGGGTTGCCAGGAGGAGTTGATGAAACTCGTCTTAAATGCGATAATTGCCGCTTTTTTATTTTTGCCAGCCGTCAATTCCGCCGGCCTCGAGAATATTTTCGATGGTGACGTGCAGATTATCTCATCGGATGAAACCGGCATCACTCTAACCTATACGGTTCCGAACGCGGAACTCGTGACCATCGACGGTTATCCGGAAAAATATAAATTCCCGCAGATTGCGCGCACCGCCCAGGTGCGTCATGAGGGCAAACCGCTCCTGCCGGTCAAGGTAATCCCGATCGGGGTGCCTTTCGGTTCGCAGCCAACAATCAGCATTATCAGCCAGCGGTTTTCAAAACTCGCCGAGGTGGAAGTTCCGAATTTCGTCAGCACCCTGTCTGAAAACGAATTTCTGGCCAGAACACAGACTCAAGTTCCCTATCAGGGCTGGCCTTCGCAATCAGTTTTTATCGAAAGCGAAAATATTATCCGCGGTCTGCGCATAATCAAAGTCAATCTTGCGGCGGCCAAAATCGAGGACGGGGTTCTCTATAAGGCTGATTCCTATACTATCAGGATCGCTTTTAATAACGGCCAGGCCCGAGATAATAATTTTCCGCGGCCTGTCGGGCCGGTCTTCGAAAATTTGCTCCGCCGGATCGTAGCCAATTATGATGTTGCCAAAAACTGGCGGGTTCATTGGCCGCCCGGTCCCGTCGCTGCCGAGGCAGCGGCCTCGGTGTTCGATTCTTCGCAAATCTGGGTCAGAATGGAAGCTACCAACCCGGGCATTTACCGGGTATCACGGTTCGGGCTCAGCAACGCCGGCGTCCCGGTCGATCAGATCGATCCGCGCGAACTAAGAATATTTTATGGGGGCGGCAGGGAATTGCCGGTCGATAACGACGTGCCGAGGCCGGAGTTCCGGGAAATCCCGATCTATGTCACGGGGGACGAGGATGGTGTTTTCAATGAGGTCGATCAGGTGTTATTTTATGCCGAATCGACCGACCGTTTCGAATACGATACGCTGCAGCAACGCTACGGCTATATCTATAATCACTATACCGCCAAAAACGTTTATTGGCTGACTTACGACGGCGATTTCCAGGGGATTCCGAGCCGCTGGGGTTCGGTAGATGGTTCTCCTGACGCCCCCTATAACTATGCCGTGGACGATTTCAGCGATTTCATTCATGAAGAACAGGAATTAATATTCTATTGGAGTCCCAGCGCCGATGATCCGAACGATCACTTCGACTGGTTCTGGGGAAATCAGACCAATTTCACTGTGAATTTTCAACTCGTGGATGCCGTGGCCGGAGCTGAAGCAAGGATCGTGACCAAATCGGTCGGGGCTTTCGATCAGTTGATGGTAAACAACACGCCGGCAGAGCGTCTCTCCTATTCGGGCGGAATTTCGGTCTTTCGCTCGACGGCGCTTCGCGGGGGCACCGGCTTCAATACGATGATCCTCAGCAAACCGACCAGTTTTTACCTCGATTGCACCGATATTCATTACCAGCGCTGGCTGACAGTTCAAGACAATCAGTTGAGGTTTACGAGCCCCGAATCGGCGGGGACCATAAGATACCGTATCAGCGGGGTCGGCGCCGATTACGTGCTGCTGGACATCTCCGATATCCGCAACGTGGCCCGAATCGAAAATGCCGCTTTTACGAGTGATACGCTGGTTTTCCATTGTCCGAATACCGACCAGCGGCAATTCTACCTATTCGAGCCATCGGTCGTCAGATCCATAACCGGCTATGAGATGTACGAAGCTGACGATCTTCGCTCGGTGAATAATGGCGCCGATTATATAATAATCACGCCATCGATATTTTACGATCAATCACTCGAGTTGGCCCAGCATAGACAGGCCGTCTCCCCCGGAATCAGGACCAGAGTCGTCCGGGTAGAGGACGTTTACAATCAATTCGGGTGGGGATTATTCGATCCGCTGGCCATCAGGGATTTTTTGAAATACGCCTACGAAAACTGGGGTGGCGCCCCGCCAGCATACGCGGTTTTGATAGGTGACGGCCATTATGATTATCGGAATAATATGCATACCGGTGTTCCCAACCTGATGCCGCCTTTCGAATCAACCGCCTCCTCCACCGGCCGTAACCCCTGGGCCTCCGACGAGAGCTATATTTACTTTGGTCAGTATGGATACCTGGACTCCGACGCAATCAATGGTCTTGATATGATAATCGGCCGTCTATGCGCAAATAGCGTCGATGAAATGCAGATAGTGTTGAACAAAATTAGAAATTATGAGGCAAATCCGACAATGGGCACCTGGCGCAACAATATAATCCTGGTGGCCGACGATAACCTGTCGGATGTATCCAATACCGAAGTTGAACATACGGTGCAGGCCGAATCGCTGGCTAACACCTATATTCCTAATAGTATGGAAATCCAGAAAATTTACATGGTCGATTATCCTCTCCGGGCTGGCGGTGGTCGGCCAGACGCCCGCGAAGCGATGATTCAGGCAGTCAATGACGGTGGCATGATCCTCGATTATATTGGCCATGGCAATAAGGGCTTATGGGCACACGAGCAGCTTTTCAGGAGGATCGAAGATATGCCGCGGTTACGCAACGGCGATATGCTGCCCATGATCTGCGCCGCATCATGTTCGATCGGCTTTTTCGATCACCCCAGCGAACAGGGGATGGCGGAGGATTTCGTGCGCTATCCGGCGGGCGGCGGCATCGCCACCATCAGCGCCACGCGCGTCGTTTACTCCGGGCCGAACGCGCAATTGAACCGCGAGCTTTTCAGTCAGCTTCTGTTCGCCGATTCGACGTCTTTCGGCGGGGCTCTGTATCTCGCCAAGTATTTAAGGCAAGTCGGCGGCGGCCCTTCCGACAACGACCGTAAATTCATGATAATCGGTGATCCGGCGTTGGTCGCCAGCAAACCGACCCTGGAAATAAATTTCAGCTATGCGCCTGATTCTCTGCAGGCACTAACGGTTGACTCGATCGCCGGCACGGTTCGCAACGACAGCGGCGAAGAGCAAACGAATTTCAATGGCACAGTCTGGCTATTGGTCAAAGACGCGTCGATCAACCGGCACCGAATCCTGACGGATTATTTCGGCAATCCTTTGAATCGTTATGTCGATTACGTCCTGCCCGGGCCAACTATTTTCAACGGGCCCGCCGAGGTAACCAACGGCCATTTTTCCACTGCGTTTTTCGTGCCCAAGGATGTGACCTATGGCGGGGCCAAGGCGAAAATCTTTGTCTACGTGGAAAACGGCTCGATCGATGGCTCCGGGGTAATCGATTCACTGACTATCAGCGGCGGATCCTCGCCTGAACCCGATTCAACTGGACCGAGCATCGAGATTTTCTGCAATGGTCGTATCCTCGATAGCGGCGTAAATGCCCTGGCCAGCCAGGCTATACTTGAAGCCCGCCTGTATGATCCCCATGGCATCAATATGACCGGCTCAATGGGGCACGCCATTGTATTCGAAATGGACGAGGGCGAAACTCATTCCGAGGATATTACCGGCAAATTCATATTCGATAGAGGAAACTGGCAGCAGGGTTCCGCCATATTTCAACTGCCCGAACTGGCCGAAGGCGAATATGCGTTTTCACTTAAAGCCTGGGATAATTATAATAACTCCTCCCTGTTTACCGGTTATGCACGCATCGTGGCCGATGATCGGTTCGCCATAAGCGAAATCATGAATTATCCTAATCCGGCGGTGCGCACCGATTCGACCGTATTTCAATACTTGCTCAATGGTGCCGCCGAAAAAGTATCGTTGAAAATTTTCACCCTGGCCGGCAGAAAAATCAAGGATCTCGAATTGAGAGGTCCGCAATACACATCTATCGGCTATCATTATATAAATTACAATCTGAAAGACGCCGACAGCGACCGTCTGGCCAGCGGCGTTTATATTTATAAAATCGAGGCGGTCGGTTCGGGAATGGATGGCCAGAGAAGAAAAACGGATGGGCAATCGAAACTTGTCATACTCAGGTAGACTACATAAATACAATTGTTTATTGATGCCCACCGCTCCGGACAATCCGGCGGTATCGTGATTTGATTATTATGGCTGGACACGAAGTCAATGATGACGATAAAATTATGCAGTAAGTGCCAAATAGTACGGAGGATGTGATGAGAAAAGTACTGGTGATATTGCCGGTATTATGGATAATAACGTTTTCGCACGCTTTCGGGCAGGTATCCAGAACTGCCGTGCCATTTCTGCTTATCGCTCCCGGCGCGCGCGCCGGCGGCATGGGCGAAACGTTTGTGGCGATCGCCGACGATGCGACCGCCACTCATTGGAACCCCGCCGGCCTGGGCCGATACCCGTTATCGCCAAGCTGGATCGAATTGCCGACAGAGAAAAATCAGGAAATCCAGAAAATCGCCCTCGTCAAAAACGACCTGCCGGATATCAATTATCGGCAATATGATGTCTGGGCTATAATAAATGGGCAACTGGCTTTCTGGCACGGCGATGCCTGGCAGACCAAAACCGCGCAGCGCCTTGAGCCCGGGCAATCTATCAAGAGCATACTGCTGCGCTATACCGGTTTGACCGAAGAACAGATCGCGCCATATTTGGACCAGGTGCTGGCCGCAAATACATCCATTCCCCGTGGCGATATCGAATCGCTTCAGCAGCAACTCACGCCTCATGTGCCTGCCGATTATCAATATGCGGACGAAATCAGGAATGGTTTCGAACAATTGACGACGGCCTGGAACGACCTCAAGATCAAGTCCGACGGTTTTCGACAATTCGAAAAGATGGTGGAAAACGGGTTGGCCGACGGTCAGATGACTACTTCGGAACTCGATTCAATCTCTTTCGGCTTTGATCGGGCCATGGAAAAACGATCCATTGACGTCATCGACATTCCTTATAGCATCATTCTCGGCGACAACGTGAATTGTCTGGAGTCTCACGGCGGCATGCTGTACGCTGGAACCGACAACGGCTTTTACCGTTTCGACCCCGGCCGTAACAGATGGAGGCCCTACGGACTGGCCGACGGCCTGCCCTCCCTGAAAGTAACGGCCCTGGCGAAGTTCCGTCGCAAAAGCATCTTAATCGGCACCGATAAGGGCCTTTGCTATTATGATGGGGCCGCCGTCAAAAGCTATAGTGAGGATCAGACAGCCCCGACCGAATTCATCACCGCGATTACGGCCGGTAACGAGAACAGTATTTGGGCTGCCACCTCTGAGGACCTCTACAATTTCGACGGCTCGAGCTGGAAAAATCATAAGACCATCGAAGTTGCCATCGGCCAGACGTTGGACAATATCCTGGGCTCTTTTTATGGGGCCATGGCGAAAATTAACAGAGAGAAGCTGATTAACGAAGTAGTTTCCTTAAATAATATCCAGGGCGAACTTACGGTTGGCCAAAAAATAAATCTGCCCTATTACCCTGCGTTCCCGGCCAAAATACTCACTCTCGACACCATGGATAGAAGCGTCTGGATCGGCACCGAGGGCGGGATAGCGCTATTCGATGGTGAAACATTCTATCATTTCGGCTACAAGGAGTATCGGGCCGAACAGCGTATCGCCATCAAAGATATCGCCGGGCAATTCGTGCCTGATGGCTCTCCCGAAAAAGTTGATAGGCTCGCGGCCATGATCAAAAACTACAATGGGCTGCAGACCGATTTCGTCGAGGCCGGCAACAGCGTAATGGTTTACGCTAATGCGCTCGGCTCTCCAATCCACTCGATTGCGGCGCCCTTCTCCCGAAGAGCCTTTATCGGCACCTCTTATGGCGTTGTCGAATTTAATGACGGCGGCTGGAGTCGTTTTCCAAAAGCCGAATTGGCCAAAACGCCGGCGCATACCATAAAAGCCGAATCGGGTGAAATCTGGTTTGCTACCTCGGATAAGGTTTATATCCTGGCCCGGGCCATGAAACAATTTACATTCATGCATTCGAATTACCTGGTCCAGCTGGCCGATGACCTTTATTATGAATTTTTCTCGTTTGTCTATCCGACCGGCGAATGGGGTACTTTCGGACTTGGCGTAACATTCCTGTCGTTTGGCTCGCAGGAGCGCCGCGGTGAATACGGCGAGGATCTCGGCCAGTTCAACTCCTATGATATGGCCATAACTCTTTCTTACGGCACGCGCTTGATGCAAGACCTGGCGGCCGGAATTTCGGCGCGATACATCAATTCACACCTGGCGGACGTCGGCGCCGGCCAGGAAAAAGGCAAGGGCGTTGGCTTCTCCTTTGCCGTCGATGGCGGCATTCTTTACGATATCAATAGGCGCGCCACTCTGGCGACCACGGTTACTAATATCGGTCCCGAGATAGCCTATATCGATGCCGACCAGGCCGACCCTCTGCCGAGTAAACTTGCTGTGGCGCTGGCCTACAAATTGGTCGATTCGCCGTTCAACAAGCTGACGATAGTGGGCGAGGCCGATAAGCTGCTGGTAGATCTGAACGACGATATCAAAACCGAAATCCAGGAGATAATTCCTCATCTGGGCCTCGAATACTGGTATTCCAATTATGTTTCATTGAGGACGGGTTATATTTACGATAAAGTAGGTGTACAGCGATATTTCACCCTCGGATTCTCGCTCCAGTGGACCAATTATCGATTCGATTTCTCCTACGTGCCATCCTCGAACGAGCAGTATAATCGCATGGGCAACACCATGCGCTTTTCGATGAACCTGGGCTTTTAGCGGGTCGCCTTGATGACGATAAAAGTCCCGGTTTTATTCTTGCTGTTTGTGGCCTCGGCTCTGGCCGACCGGACCTCGCTCCTGGTGCCGCGCTCGGACGATGGGAAAATCGCGACTCGCCCCAACGAAGTTAGTCCGAACTACAACCGCTGGCGTTCCATGGTATCCGGGAAAAACTTACTCAATCTTGAGCGCGACGCGCAATTCTCGTTGCCTAAAAGCAAAAATGGCCAACCTATCGGTTTGCAGGCTCAATCCGACACTTTGAGATTGTTGGCGCTGAAAATAGAATTCGAACCCGAGGATCCGGATAATCCGACAACCACGGGTAATGGCAATTTCGATTTGCGCACATTCGATGAATTCGTTGCCCAGGAGGGGCATGAATTCGATCCGGCGCCACATAACAGCTCTTACTTTTCAGCTCACATGGAAGCGCTCAACCGCTACTGGAAACACGTTTCCGATGGCCGGCTTTATTTGAGGTGGGATGTTTACCCGCAGGCGGAAAATCAGGCCTACAGGCTTCCGCACCCGATGGCCTATTACGGCGACGAGGGCCCCTGGAATACTATAGAGGACAGGCTGGGGAATTTCGTGATCGACGCAATCTCTCTGGCCGATACCCTGGCTCCCGAAATAGATTTCGGGCTTTATCAATCGGTTTTCCTTTTCCATGCCGGCGCCGATCAACAAAACAATTTCGCTTTCATCTTTGATACGCCCAACGATTTCTGGACTGGCTTTTTAATTCTTGCCGAACCGGTGCAGGTAGATTCAGGTGCAAACGAAGTCGGCGAGGCCTTAATAATGCCTGAAACGGCCTCTCAGGATAATCGGGTGACGGTTCTTAATGCGGTCATGGCTCATGAATTCGGCCACCAACTCGGACTGATCGATATATACAATACCGCGAACTTCCTGACAGTTGTCGGCGATTTTTCCCTGATGGACAACAACGGGCTTTCGACCGCCGTCGATTTTGGCGGAGTCTTTGTCTCGGGAGTGTTGCCGTCTTATCCTGACGCCTGGTCGCGGGCCTATCTCGGCTATTCGGGCGTCCGGGAGATCACCGATGAAAGCGCGGCCGATTTAGCCGCTGCCGAGCAGTCATATTATATAAATGAGGTAATCAAGGTTCCCATATCCGAACAGGAATATTTTCTGCTGGAAAATCGCCAGGTGGAATCGGATTTCGAATATACCCACTATGAGCCATCAATACCATACGCCATTTTGGCCGATTCGGCCTCCGGTGTAATTCTGGGACCGGGCTGGGCTTTCTTTGCGGATAACGATACAGTCAAGGTCGAAAGCGGCGAATACGACCGTTTGCTTCCCGGCCACGGCATGCTCATCTGGCACGTCGATGAGGCTGTCGCCTATTTGTCTTATACGGGCTGGGCTAACAATTTTATGGCGAACACGCTGCAATGGGACCCCTATCGCCGGTTTTTGACGGTGGTGGAAGCTGACGGTATCCGCGATTTCGGCGATTATTATTATGCCGGATACGGCTCGGACGATGATTTTTTCAAAATTGGCAACAACACTGCGTTCACCAGTTCGACCAATCCGGATACCCGGTCCAATCTCGGCGCCGATTCTCATATTTCGATTACCGATATTTCGGCTTCCGATACGATCATGACCTGTAATATCGATATCGATTGGTTGCAAGCCGGTTTTCCTACTATGGGCTTCCCCAACGTGGGTTCAAACAGCGGCGGCCTTCTGGCAATTGATATCGGCTATGATGGCCTTAACGAACTTCTGATCGGCCGTTCCAGATTTCTGATGGCGGTCAATCATGACGGTTCATCGACAATTGACAATAGTTTTGGCCTGCTAATAGAAAGTTTCGATGGCGATTCAGTGATTTATGATTTTCCTATTTTCGCAATCCTGGATACCGCCATCGCCGCCGACCTTGTCGCTGGCGATTTCGATGGCGATGATTCGCTGGAGGTGGCCTGCATCGATATGGCTAATAGGCTGTACATTTTCGAGGGACATGATTTTGCGCCGGTTGATTCACTGGCCGATTTGCTGGCCTCGGCTATGATGCCCTCGGCAATCGCCGCAAACGCGCTGGCGGCCGCCGATATCGACGGCGATGGTCAGGATGAGCTTATTGCCGGTTTTGATAATGCTGTTGATGGTTTTATCGGAGCGATCACTTTCGTGCCGCCCGATTCTCTTGCCATTGATACATTACTGCAACTTGTCGGGACTCCCCTCGATATGGCCCTGACCGATTCGCTGGTTTTCGTGACGATTGAATCGAACGGGGAGCTCGAATTGCTGGCAGGGAATCTGGAGAGTGGCGGCATCGTCCCACTGCAAACCCTGGCTCTACCGGGACAGCGATTAAGGAGCATTGCCTGCGGCGATATCAACCGTGACAACATCGTTGACGCGGTTATCACCACCAGCAGCGGTCTGTGTATTTTTGACGGTGAAAGTCAATCTTTAAAATCGATTCCAGTGGAAAATGCCGGCCCGGCAGCGCTGGGTGACGTCAATTCGGATGGTTTTCCAGACCTGGTTTTGACCGGTGGCTCCGAATTTTTAATCGCCCACGTTTTTAACTACCGCGGTGTGTTGCTCGATGGCTTCCCGGTGCGTCTGGTGCAATACCCCGTAAATCCGGAAATCCTTAACCAACCTTTAATCGCCGATCTGGACGCTGATGAGCGACCGGATATTCT